>Ga0209826_1000262_pt1 | contig 38152 bp, 29 predicted proteins | sample GOMGulsemesocosm_5_FD_184637 | JGI IMG/M metagenome (GOLD analysis project Ga0209826, IMG submission 184637) | Methane-oxidizing microbial communities from mesocosms in the Gulf of Mexico - GOM15C Gulf of Mexico (SPAdes) (version 2) | ecosystem: Environmental > Aquatic > Marine > Cold seeps...
GTACATACCAGCCCAGTTGTTTAGCTATTTGACATATAGGCACGGCATCATGCCCTGCGCCGATAACGAGTAGCTTTTCTTTTGGTTTGACGGTTGTGACGGAATATAACTGATTGTTTATATTCTTAAGGGTGGAGGGTTCAATTGCGGCTTTTGGGGACAGTGATTCAGAGAAAAAAGGCTTGTCGCATTGCGTATGGTCTAACCGAGCCTGGGGCAATTGTTGGTTAATAATACAAGGTTGGCCTAACTCAAGTTGGTGGTGTGATCGTTCAATTTCAAGGTGTGTGGCTCCGGTAATGGGAACCAGTAATATCTCAATTTTACCCAGACACCCTGTATTTTGCGGGCCGACCTGGTAGCCATCCTCAAGGGCGTCATATTCGATGAGTTTCACCTCGCCGGTATACGAGGTTTTGTAAGCCTTGTGAACGATGTCAGACTCAAGGCAGCCCCCACTCAACACCCCAATCCGCTCACCCGATGGCGAAATAAACATCATCGCGCCCTCCTTTCGGTAGCTGGAGCCAACTCTGGCAATCAAGGTTGCGAGCACCCAAAGACCGTCGCCAGAACTTTTCTCATCGTTATTCCAAGCGTCTAGATATCTAGAAATAACATTGTGCCCACTATTCAAAGCTCGTCCCTCAGTTAGCACCAAATATTTAAATGATTATACCGAACTCAACCCATGACAAAGTAATTATATTAGATGTATACACATACAAAATCGTTACAATCTAGTCGTGTGGTTTAACGAAGAAGAATCTAATCATTCATTCAGCCAATTATTAAGGCCAAGAAATTGATCGATAATAAAACAATCGCGTTAGTCATGGCGGCAGGCAGTAGCCGCCGTTTTGGCGGTGACAAACGGCTGGCTCGGCTGAGTAATGGGGAGACCATACTCTCCCAGACGGTGAGTAACATTAAGAAGGCGGGAGTAGCGTATAAAATCGTCATTCCCGCTCAGGAAAAAGCGTTGTTTTCTGAGATTTATTCAGACGAAGAGTTGATTTTTATTAACAACGCTAGCCAGGGAATAGGCGCCTCAATTTCTGAAGCCGTCGGCAGCATTAGAGATACTCACCACTGCTGCCTTATCTGCCTAGCGGATATGCCCTATGTATTACCGGAGACCTACAAAGCCATTGCGGTCTCTGCCTCTCATCACGACGCCGTGATCCCGAACCATAAGGGTAAGAAAGGCAACCCCGTGGCCATCAGTCGTACTTTGTTTGAGGCGTTTTCCCTTCTGAAAGGCGATGTGGGAGGTCGAGATATTTTAAAATCTAATAACATTAATCTGCTCACATTGGATGTGAATGACCCTGGGGTACTAAGGGACATCGACCTGATGGCTGATCTTTGATCTCAGCCACTAACGGTAAACACGGACGCAAAGTCATCTTAGTTGACGGGCTTTGGGTGATTTTTATGGGGCTTAGCGTCGGTGTCGTCCACGCGCTTGGCGCTAAAGTAATAATAACCGCCTTGCGAGAGCGAAAGTGTCAGTACAGCGGTTGCGGTGCGTTACTGAAAAGAAAAACATAATGCCTCGTAAGCTGTTGGGTTGGGAAAACGCTTACGAGGTTTATTATGGGGTGAACGTTGCACTTAATACTTGAACTCGGGAGCAATAAATACATCTCAATAATAGTGTTGAGTGAGATCACCGATCTAATCCGTAAAATCCCAGTTGGGTTGCATGAGTTTTCTCTGCCTACAACCAACCCTCGTTAGAATATACACAGTCCGGATCTACTACGACTTTCTGCTGGTGCCACAAGATAAGTGGCACAGTCTTTTACAAGCTTGGAATCTACTGCCGCTACTGCATAAATACAGCACTGAGCATGACCGCAGCCTGTGAAATATTGTCCATCAATTTATCCGGCGAGCGAACGAAGGCGTGAAAAGCATCGTCATATTGAACAACCTTAACCGGCACACCAGCTTGCCTGAGCTTTTCCCCATAGGCCTCGCCCTGATCCCTTAATCCATCAAATTCCGCGGTAACAATGAGTGCCGGCGGCAAGTCACTGAACGATTGCGCCAACAGCGGGCTGACATAGGGACTCAAACGCGACTCTGGGTCCGGTGCGTAGGCCGTCATGGCGGCTTCGCCCCAGCGCTTCATAACGGGATAGGCCGTACCGATGCTTTCCATGGAATCCCACTTGATGGTGCCGGACAAATCCAGTGCCGGTACCATCAAATATTGAAAGGCAATTTTTGGTCCCGCCTCGTTTCTGGCCCTCAGCGTTATCGCCGCAGACAAGTTCGCCCCCGCACTGCCGCCGCCTATTGCGAGGCGAGACCCGTCGCCGCCTATGCTCTTGGCATTGCGACTGAGCCACTCCAGCACGGCGTAACAATCGTTGAAGCCGGCAGGGTAAGAAAACTCAGGCGCTAAGCGGTAGTCGACAGAGACAACAATCACCTTGGCCTCTGCCGCCAAATGCGTCATAGGGCTGTCGGTGACATAGTCATTGCCCGTCCACCAACCGCCGCCGTGGATATAGAGAAATACCGGCAGTAAACCATCGCCCTCGGGGGTATAGACTCGAATGGGAATGGGGCCTTCCGCAGAGGTTATGGTCATGTCACGAATGCTGGCGAGCTCTGCAATCGCTATCGGACTTTTCTGCTCCAAGGTCATCTGGTTTGCCTTCTGTCGATTCTCTACCGTCAATTCCAGCTCATAGAATTGAGACACCCAGAGAAATACCTTGCTCATAAACGGTATCTGCTCGTCCATTCGGTCCATCAGATCTGAATTTTCAGCCGTGCTAGTACTGCCCACACAACCCGTAGAGAGACTTAGCAGCAGAGTAAACAGAACGGCAAGTGCGGATTTATTAATAGGCATTTTTACCTCGCAATAAACAGGCCAAACGATAAGTGCAGCGTTTGGCCGTGAATAAATTAATGTTTGAAAAGAGTGACGTGTAAAAAAGGGTGCAGCTCTTACGAGCGGCACCCTAAGCGTCGAGAGACGACAAAAACTTAAAAATTATACCCAGCAGAGACGGAGTAGATGCGCGGAGCTTGCCATTGCACAAAGGCCTCAGGGCCACCTAGGCTGCTGCGAGCGAAACCATTACTGGCAACCAATTCGTTTTCCAGGTTCTTGACCGCAAGCGCGACATTCCAGGCATCGTCGGCACTGTCGAACTGCACACGCAGATCGGTGGTGCGGTAATTGCCCTGGTGGTCAGCCGGATTACCCTGGCGATTAAAGGCGCTGAAATACACTTCATCAGACCAGAACATATTGGCGCTGGCGGTCACCGAACCAAGCTCCATGTCAACGGTGTAGGCCGCCGACAGGTTTGCGGTCCAGTCAGGTGAACGTGCCAGGTCGTTGCCATCCAATACTACTTCGTCTATGCCAGCAACGGTTGGGTCGTCGGCACTGTAGGTAACAAAGTTGGCGTTAGTACGGCTTAGTGTCAAACCGAGGATCAGCGCCTCGATGGGACGAGCCATCAGCTCTAGGTCGATGCCTTTAATGTCCGCCTTACCCGCATTAGTGATCACCAGTTGGTTATCAATAATAGTGGACAATTGCATGTCCTCGTAATCATAGAAGTAGGCACTGATGTTGGCCTGTAGACGACCCTCAAAGAAACGGTTCTTGGAACCGAACTCATAGGCGGTAATGTTCTCTTCATTATACGAGTCAGAATCTGGATCTTGCAGGAAGCCACCTGACTTAAAACCAGTCGAGACACTGGCGTAGACCATGCTGTCTTCCGTTACATACCAATCTAACCCCAGCTTACCGGTAACCGAATCCCAGCTGTCTTGCTTTGTATGCGAAACTTCAGGGTGGGTAAATTGATTACCAAAGCCTTTGTATCGAATATCCGCCGATTTTTTATCTTCGCTGTAGCGCAGGCCCGCGGTCAGCTTTAGGTCGTCATTGATCGCGTAGTTAAACTGAGCATAGGCGCCCAAAGACTCACTGTTGATGACACTTTGATTACCGCCAATGGCGGAAAACCCTTGTCCGGAATCGATCGATTGGAAAATATTAAATCCATTTAGGAAGGCTGCGCCATAGTTAGCGCCATCATAAACTGTACCGGCTGTAAATTTCAGCGAACTGAGTCCGCGGCCGTCATCGAACACCCAAAAGTCCGCTTCTGTCTTTTCCTCTAACCAATAGAGCCCCGTTATCCACTGCAGGGCACTGTCATCGGTGGAACTTAACTGCAATTCCTGTGAGTACTGGGTGCTGTCCTGTAGACGAAACTCATTCATCACTTCGGCGTCGGTAAAATCGATGTCACGCACTTGACTCACCAGATTGTCTTGCCAAGCGGTGATTGACTTCAAGGCCACATCGCCCATATCCCAGTTCAGGGTCAAGCTCGCACCCTGGCGCTCGTTGTCAGTGCTGTGTTCACCATTGGTACTGACTTCCCAGTCGCCGGCAGGATCTGCACTGGCGGCCTCCGATGCCACCCCAGCCAAACCAAAACCGCCGACGCCAGGTATCGTACCGACGGGCAGGACCGCAAGACCGGAGGTGATGAAATTGGCCGGCACCCCAGTTTCTACACCGCCGTAGGTTCCCACATTATGACCGCCTGAGTTACTGGCGCCCTTATCGGTCGAATAGTTGACCGACAACAAGACATCCACATCGTCATTGGGAAGGAACAACAATTGCGCTCGAAGATCCTGGGTATCGATATCATCCAGGTCATCTTGGCCCGCACTGACGTTGGTGTAGAAGCCGTCGCGGGTTTCCTGTTGGAAACTGATACGCGACAGCAACTTGTCTTCGATCAAGGGCGCATTAAACACACCACTGACCTGATGCTGGTTATAGTTACCCAGCTTGTAGTCGAGCTTGCCACTCAGCTCCTGATCCGGAAGCTTTGAGATAACGTTAATAGAACCACCAGTGGCATTGCGACCGTAGAGAGTACCCTGGGGACCGCGCAACACTTCAATTCGATCCAGATCATAGAGCAGTGCGGAGCCAGCACTGGAGCGTGATTGGTAGACGCCATCAATATGAAACGCCACACCCGGGTCACCGGTCACAGAGTTCTGTTCAGAACCTATGCCGCGAATCGTGATTTGTGTGTCCGAACCCGATTGGGAGAAGTGCAAACCCGGAACCGAAGTCGCGAGGCTTTCAATATCGCTGATACCACGTTGTGCGAGTAAACGCGAGTCAACCGCAGTCACTGCCAGGGGGATATCCTGAACACTTTCAGCGCGTTTGGTGGCCGTCACAACGATTTCCTCCAGCAGAAAGCGTTCCTCCGATAGGCTCTGTTGAGACGATAACAGCGCAACGGTACTGACGGCGATGGCTACTGCAAGGCGATTCTTTTTCAAGCTCATACTATTCTCTCCAATTTTATTATGGTGGCTCCGGCGTTTAGCGTTTGTTTCCGAACTTAGGAAAACATCACTTATAACCGCGGAGGATATAGACTTGCCTTGGGCACCTCTGAATAATGGCGCTGCAGCTCAGGTCTTCAGGCGAGTTCGCAATCTAGGCGCTGCTTTGAGGCAGGCTGGTTGCCTGTCGATAAGCGGCAACGACGAGTGCGGGTTCGCCTGAAGACCCCGTAGGGCGGCTCCTCAAACAACCATCTGCTGCGTTACACTTCTTGCTAAGGACTAAGGCCATTAGCGGCGACGTGCGCCTTGCATCTGTATGTTTGAGGAGCCCGCTGAGCGCTACCGCCATTTTTCAGCGGTGCCCTTTTATGCTTCGAAGCTTTGTTTGGTTCAATCTACACCGTTATTCATTGTGGCAATCTCAGGGGCGTATTTGAATGCAGAAAAATGATCAAGATATGGACAATCCTATAACAACTGAAAAAGTCGACAGGCAATCGACAAATATCGAAGCGGTATAGACGGGAGACATAGAAGTTTTACGCCATTCCTTTAATACACCTAATCGCGGCGCCGTAGGTGGAATTAAATCCCAGCGGGCGCGCAACAGGGGCGCACCATCTCGCGCGCGGATTATCTGAAAGTGTCGTTCGAGCGTGAGGCGATTATCGGGCTTGTCAGCAAGGTCGCCGCACTTAATGGGACGTCGAGATGCGCCGCCCGCAGACACTAAAATTCGCTACGACGAATAGCCATCGCTCGATCCAGTGTTTGATAATCATTATGACTTAAGCCAAGTTCAGCGGAGTGATGCCAGCCCGCATGTTCACACCACTTTTAATAAACCAAATTTTTTACGTGCTTGAGTCCATCGATATGCTCGGTCTCTACCGTCACAGACATCACAAAGGGCTGTGGATAATCCCAAACGCATTGTTCACATGAGGCCATCGATATGTTCGGGCTCTACCGTCACAGAAGCCGCAAAGGGCTGTGGATTATCCCAGCCAATGGCATAGGCGCTGCGATCTTTTCGTTCATCCATTTAATTGCTCATGTTGGGCTGGTCAGTCCTACACGCCATCGTGGCAAGTTGTGATCCGGCAAGCTACCGATTGATGCATCATCACAGAACCTGCTGTTTCAACATGACACGACTATAGATCGCAACCTTCATGCTATTTGAGTCACAACGATGATTGCCGAATATTATGGGCAACTTAATATTAATACCCAACATCAGTTGATTAAAAATACAGCCACTCAACGTTGATTCACTTCACGCGACAGGCACCAGTGCATCGTCATCATCTTCGGAATCTGACATGGATAACCACATCAGTGCTGAGCTTATAAACAAATAGCCAATGCCTGCGAAAAGCCAAGACGATCCAATTTGACCGGAAAGGAAGAAATAACCCAAACCCGTCGAAAGCATCAGCAAACGAGTCGTTTCAACTCTCAGGGCATAGGTCTTGCCGTCCATCACCGCGCCAAGAGAAATGACGGTGTATATTTGAAAAACCGACAGCCCCAGCATCACCCCATAGCTAAATGTATCGTATTGACTCACAGACCAAAGGTGGAAGAACGTCAGCAGAAGATATTGGAGAACGATCGCTATACGCGGAGTCAAACCAATAGGTGGGCTGTATTTTATAAAATTATCCAAATCCGTTTTCTGTACTGGATACTTACGTGCCACGTCCTCTGGGCGCCAGCCGGTACGTGACCAGATCATCTTCCATTTGTCTGACTTGGATTCGGTTCGCCAGGCGTCCACGAACATATTATAAAAAACATGGACATTCGCCCACAACGGACTCCAACTTAACAGAGGCGTACGCAGCCCGTAGAGAATCTCTTCATGCTCGTCCTCCTCCATAAACGTGCCAAAGGCTCGATCCCAAAGAATGAACAAACCACCATAGTTCTTATCAATATATTTCGGGTTTTGAGCGTGGTGCACCCGGTGATTTGAAGGTGTCACAAATATCCACTCCAATACACCTAGCTTGGGAATGTGCTGGGTGTGTATCCAAAACTGATAGATGAGGTGTGCGGAGGCAATGCCCACATACATGTAGACCGGCATTCCCATAAGGAAGCAGGGAATAAAAAATATCCACGTTGCCAGAAAACCCGTACTGGTCTGCCTCAGTGCGGTGCTAAGGTTGTAATCTTCGCTTTGATGGTGAACAACATGGGAGCCCCAAAACAGCTGTCGCTCGTGGCTGATTCGATGAAACCAATAATAGAAGAAGTCGTAGATAATTAGGCCGGTTACCCACGCCACGCCTGACTCAACATCCAGTGTGGTTATTGCATACTGCTGTTCGATACGCGAAAACACCAGCAAGCCGATATTGAGAAAAATAAACTTGGTCACCGTGCTCAACAAACCCAAGCTAAGACTATTGATGCAATCGTTGACCCGGTAGGTATTGCCGCCCTTCTTCCAACCCCAAAATATTTCAAGGGCAATAAACAAAAGAAAAAACGGCACGGCGTAGGGAAGCAGACTCATAAAATACCTATCATTTGCACTGTTGGCTGTTGTAGCGAGGGCTGTTTACGTAAAAGTACCGATATAACATCATCGATGTTTTATCAGGTATCCATTTTTCGAAAGGCCATATTGATCCTCATGCTGAGCTGAGGCGCCTGGCTTTTCGTTTTGATCCTGACCTTCACTGCCGAGCGCGCTTCGATGGACGGTTTTGACGCATTGATAGACACCTTCTTAGTCAGCAGAAACTCAGATTGTTCCGCAGTGTTCACTCTCATGGAGCTAGATTGGCCGGAATAGAATTAGTTGGAATATAGACAATACTTATACGTGGAAAACGCTGCTGCTCAATACCCCGTCGTTCTAGACACATGCTCTTGACTCTATTGTTGCAGCACAACAGAATGAAGAAAATACAGAAACCCAACAAAAAGATGGATAAAAACATTACATGACTGAAATTCAGCGTGCCGCCGAGATACATTGGCGAATGCTTAATGATGAGCCTGTATCACGGGAGGAATTCCGTTTCTGCATGCGTTTTGTGATGGGTGATCACCGTGGCAGTGCATACCATGTGCTTACCCGCGATCTGCCCGAACAAATCAGCCACTCCCTATTCCAGCAGCAGGTCAATACCGGACACTTGATCACCGAGTGGCAGTCGGCGCTGACGCAGCCCGGCCGTTTGACCCCGCAAGATGCCATGCAATTTCTTATCGCTATTTACAACTCATTGGAAGAGGTGGACACGGTGTTCACCAACCACATTACCCCCGGCATCACCCGTAATAAGCAAGGCGAAATCAGTGATCTAATCACCAAGCGTCCGAACATTAAGTTGGGCTGGAGCCTGCAATTGACCACCGAGGGCACCGGCCGTTACAACTGCGTGCGAACGACCTTGATCACACAGCCTGGTGATCTTGTTTTGCTTTCTCCTGATGCACTCTATGACTATGGTCGAGATAAAGACTGTGTATTGTGGGAGCATCAGTGGGTCTATTTTCCACAGGAGGAGCAATGGCTGAAATTGTTGGAATGGCCGGAGTCTGGGCCCAATATCTATCACATTGCCGCCAGAGGTGATGACTTCTCGACACTGAAAACCTTGTTCGATCAAATCATCACCGCTCACTCTACCGACTCTCACCTGTCAGACGCACTGATCCGTAATCTGTTGGAGCAAGCGCTCATACGGTGTCGGCAGCTGGCCCCCAAACAGTCACTGGAAACCATAGACAAACGTGTCAGGCGCGCGATGGACTATATTGCCGAGCATTTCGATCAAACGTTTCCCATAGAGTTTCTCGCCGGCGAAGTGGGGCTCTCCCCCGCACGCCTGTCCACTCTATTCAAACAGCAAACGGGTTCCACCATCATCCGCTGGCGAGACGAGCGGCGAATGTCCAGAGCCTGCCAGCTGTTGGTGCAGACATCAGACGCTGTGAATAAGATTTCGGAAATTGTTGGTTACAGCGATCCATTGTACTTTGCCCGCTGTTTCCGCCAGCACATGGATTGCAGTCCTCGCGACTATCGAAAAAAAAGGCGCGGCCTTTGACGGCCCGCCTTATTTTTTCCACTTAAACCTTTCAGTTTAATTTACTGCGATGCTGTTATTTTACTAAAGTCAGGCTTACGTTTCTCCTGAAAAGCCTGCAACGCCTCCTTACATTCAGCGGAGCCCAAGCGCTCACTGAACTCCAGAATCTCCCACTGAATACGATCTTCTACCTTGCCGCTATCTGATTTCAGTAGGCTTTTTATTTGCCTGAGTGTCTGCGGCGGCTTTTCAGCCAGTTCCCTCGCGGATTGCAACGCACTGTCGGTAAGTTCCTCTGGCGCACAGACCCAGTTAATAATACCTAGCTCTTTGGCCTCAGGTGCTTTGAAGGGGCGGCCAGTCATCAGCAACTCAGAAGCGCGAGCGGTGCCCGCCAGCTTGGGTAACAGATAGGTCGATCCGGCTTCAGGTAATAGCCCTAGGTTGATAAATGGCAGCTGAAAGCGAGCGCGGTCTGTGGCGTACACCAGATCGCAATGGAGTAACATCGTGGTACCAATACCGACTGCCACACCATCAACGGCCGCCACCATGGGCACAGTGGATCGCGCCAGCGCGGTGATGAATCGGTAGACCGGTGCCGCCTTGTCTCGCGGTGGCTGCTCTTGGAAATCTTTCAGGTCATTGCCGGCAGAAAAACAGCCCCCAGTACCTTCAAATAAAATAACACGCACCTCTGAATCTTGCTCAGCTGTCTCAATGGCATAGGCCATGGCGGTATACATGTCTCTGGTCAGTGCGTTTTTTTTATCAGCGCGGTTCATGCGCAGGCGTAGCACACCCGCGTCTTTTTCAATAATGATTAAATCTATCATGATGATCTTCTTCCCTCATCTGGTTATGTCGTTTACGAATCGCTCACTGCAACGTTCGGTGTTTTTAGTGCCATGTGCTTCTCGCACTCCTTGCGCTCAAGCAGTTCATCCACCTCTCGTTGCATAAACTTCGCCAAACGCTTGGGCGGAAAACCAATCAATTGCAGGCCGGTTCCGGCATTGGCCACCTCGCGATACTCTTCTATCTTGCCGTCACGCATACGGCAGACACACACGCCTTCGAACAATGCACGACGCCCCTCTGCCTCTTCTAAGCGCGACTCGTAACTGAACATGTAACGCACATAACCCATGCCATTTTGCTCGACGGGGTCCATCACCTCCCAAAGAAATTTTTTCGCATCGCGGTGAAAATAGTTTTCAATCATGTCGGCGATCAGTCGGCCCTGAAAGCTGCCATAGAAGCAGTCGTGGTAGATGCCGTCTTCGGTAAAACAATCCGCAACGGCCTGACCGTCACCCTTTGCCGCAGCGGCGGTCATCCGCGTAATGACCGTTGCAAAACTCTCAAATGTACTCATCAATCTACTCCTCAATTATTGGGTTTTTGACACGAAAACACTCACAGCTGAATGGCCTTGAGCTCCAAAAACTCCTCCAGTCCGTAAACGCCAAACTCACGCCCGTTGCCCGACTGCTTGTAGCCCCCGAACGGTGCGCGTGGATTAAACGCCGCGCCATTGATATCCACCATGCCAGTGCGCAGTTGGCGCGCGACACTCAGTGCGCGATCGTCATCCTCACACCAGACCGCGCCGGACAAACCATAGATGGAGTCATTGGCAATCTCGATCGCCTGCGCTTCACTGTTAAACGTCATCACGCACAACACCGGGCCAAAAACTTCTTCGCGGGCCAGCGTGTCGGTGGGTTTAACCCGCCCCAGAATAGTAGGCTGAACGAAGTAGCCGCGCTCGATGCCCTCGGGCAGACCACAGCCACCAGCGATCAGTTCGGCGCCTTCATCAATACCCTTGGCGATGAGCTCCTGAACTCGACCCCACTGAGTTGCCGACACCAGTGGTCCCATTCTGGTCGTGTCATCCATGGGGTTGCCTACCGACCACTTACTTACTCCTGCGGCCAGCAGCGCTTTAACTTCGGCGTATTTATGCTCAGGCACCAGCAGTCGAGTGTGGGCGTTGCAAGTCTGGCCAGCGTTGATAAAGCAGCTATTGAATACGGACTTAACCGCCGCCTGCATATCGCCATCTTCCAGCACCAGCGAGGCAGACTTGCCACCCAGCTCCAGAGCCACGCGCTTAATGGTCTGTGCCGCTAGGGCCGAGACCCGCCGCCCGGCACCCGTCGAACCGGTGAATGAAATCATGTCCGCCTGTGGGTGCGCCGCAATTGCCTCGCCCACCTCAGTACCGGTGCCCGTCACCAAATTAAAGACACCCTTGGGCAGGCCAATGTCAGCGATCACCTGCGCAAGAATGAAAGCCGACAGGGGTGCCACCTCACTGGGTTTCAGTACCACACAGCAGCCAGCGGCCAGCGCTGGGGCAACCTTTGCCGCCACCTGATGCAGCGGGTAATTCCAGGGGGTGATACACCCCACAACACCAATCGCCTCCTTAATCACCAAGGAGTGCCCGACCTGCTCGGAAAACGCGTAATTGATTAACAGTTTCGCTGCCGACTTAAATTGGTGGATGGGCGAGCCAGCCTGCACCAGCTTTGAGATCTTTAAGGTGGTGCCGACTTCCGCGGTTATCGTTTCGGCAATTTCGTCGCTGCGCAGTGCCAAGGCCTCGTGAATCTTAAGCAGCCACTGAGCTCGCTCTTCAACGCTGGTTGTCGACCATGAGTTGAACGCCGCGCGCGCGGCGTCCATGGCCAGGTCCACATCGGTAGCGATGCACGCGGGAACAGAGCCTATAGTGGCTTCGGTGGTGGCATTAATGACCTCCAGCGACGCCTGCCCCTGAGGGGTCTGCCATATACCGTTAATATAAACTTTCTCGTAGACCTTCATCATATTGTTCACCTGTTTCTCGCCTATGTGTACACCCAAGCAAGCCGGTATCAGTTTTACCGCTGACACCTGTCGACGCTGATCCAGTGCCTCGGCCAATACATCTGCTGCTCAATCTCACGCAATCATAGTGATCTCACCCAGGAATTACTTGATTATGGAGACGTAAAAATTGACAATAGGGACAGGACTGAAAAGTGACCAATTCAATGCCAAAAGAACCTGTAACAACGGTGGCCCTTGTAAATGGCGTCGCCCTAACAGGGCTTGATCTCGCCCTGAAGAGACTAAAGTGTGACCCAGAGGAAATCTTTCGGCGCTGCGGTATAACCCCGGAGGATGTCGGCAGACACGATCGACAAATCGCGTTGACTCACTACCTACAGGTCTATGAATTTATTCAGAGTGAGTTCGACCTGAGGGATTTTGGCGTACAGTTTGGTGCAATCACTCGGCCAAAAAATTCGGGGTTGGTGGGGTATTTGGCACTGACCGCGCCCACACTCGAGCAGGCTATCGTCGATTTCAGGCATTTTTTACCCCTGCTGCTGCAAGGGTTTCACGTCGAGATAGACCGCCTAACCGCCGGTCAGTGGAAACTGTCGTTTTCCTTGATAGATGGCCAGTCTGAAGCCGCGCCGCAAGTTAACGAACAGGGGCTCGCCTGGTTCTCCAACATTATTCGGGCCGTATTAGGGCAGCGTCGCTGGCTGCCGGAACAGTTGCATCTGGAGCACGAAAGGCCACCGCATCGGGCTCTATTGGAGCGAATTTTTGGTCCACAGATTCACTATGGGCAACCGGCCAATGCCCTTATCATCAAAGACAGTGATCTTAAGAGACGCAACGTGCGTGCGGATGCGCTGCTCTATAGGACGCTGTACCATCAAGCCCAGCTCAATCTCGATCAAAGTCCGCACCAGCCCCCCTGGCTTGAATTTGTCGAGTTCACCTTGCAACAACTCATTGTGGCCAATGCACCGACTCTGGCGGCCCTAGCAAGCCAGTTACAGATCTCTCCACGCAAGCTGCAGGCCAAATTAAAAGACCACGACACCCACTTTTCTCGATTGGTCACACAGGTCCGTCTGCGCCTAGCATCGCGCATGTTGAGTCGCGGGCAGGTTTCGATTTCCGAGATTGCATTGACGCTTGGTTACTCCGAAATCGCCGCCTTTACCCATGCTTTCAAACGGCAAACGGGCCAGTCACCAAGGGCGTTTCGAAGTCTCAGTCAAGAGCGGAGTAAAGTCAGGTCCTAGTTGCTCCAACTCCACGATTGTAAGGCACTGCTGGTCTATACTCGTAAGAAATGTGTAGATATCGAGGCTATTCAATGAGGCCCATGAGAAGCGCCATCTATCCCCTGATTCTGTTGCTATTGTCTTCATCTTCTCTGTGCCTCGCCCGTGAAAAAATGATCTTCACCTGTGCTATGACCGAAGATTTTCCTTTCAAAGCGCTTTCACAAAAAATATTCTCAACGGCTTTTGATGCCTTGGGGTACGATTTTGATTTACGTCTTTCAGCCGATCTGCGCTCCGTTGTTGACGCCGCCAACGGCACCACCGACGGCGTTTGCAGCAGGGTTTATAACTACAATGAACTCAGCGGCACGCCTAATCTCATTCGAGTAGAGTCGCCGGTGGCCAGAGTTGCCATTGAAGTTTGGGGCCGCAAGGCAGGCCTGTCGATTGACGCCGCGGGCAATTTACCGACAGGTCCATCGGCAACAGGCGTTTTAAAAGTAGGGCACAAGCGCGGTTCTGCGTGGATCGAGCGCTACTTAAAAACCCAACACCATGCTGAATTAACTCCGCTGCTCGACGTGCCCATGGGCATGAAAATGCTCGGTGGTGGCAGGCTTGATCTTTTTGTGGGTATTGGTCCACAAATCGGCTTTTCCATCAAACACTTCCACCTGCAGGATCGAGTCTACCTGGTCGGAACTCTGGCCACCCTGGACCTGTATCCCTACTTAAATATTCGCCACCGCGAACTTGCGAAGCCTTTGGCGAAACAATTGAATCGCCTGCTTCAAGAGAAACGTTTTCGAATCAAACCGTTGCTAATATAAACAAAATAAATTCTAGTTGTATCCGTAAATGACACGCCAGTTTTTTATCAAAAACACCACCGATCTACTAATAAATCATGGGTTAATTATCACCAAAGTGAGATCCTTGATGTGTAATTGTTTCGTGGATTAACAGAAAAAATAATAAATGTATGAAACATCATAAATGTTATAGGTCGTGGTTAATATTTGCTGATCACGCAGATAAAAATTACCCACAGTAACTGAACTTTTATGGGTCTCGGGGTCAAATTCACGAGGGCATTATTTTTAAGCAGTCTCGACCATTCTGTCTTTGTAGTTCGATTCACGCCTTTGTATAGCGCCCTGGCGGCAGCCCAAACCAACGCTTAAATGAGCGTCTAAAGTTGGCCGTATCACTGTAACCTAATAGGGTTGCAGTGACTTCTACGGAGAGTTTGTCTTGTTTTAAGTAGTTTGTGGCCTGCTGGCCCAACCAGTTGTCGCGAAGGGATTGAAAGGATAGGTCTTCAGCTCGAAGGCGTCGTTGAAGTGTGCGGGGAGTAATAAGCATGCGTTGTGCAACATCTTCAAGCGTGCAGAGATGGCCTGTGTTTTTAACGAAAATATTGATCACGCTATCTTCCGTGGTGTCGGATAAGTTAAGGGAGAATAAAATCTTTTTTAATTGCTCGACCGACTTATCGTATTCCTCACTATTTGCGCCCAGCAACTCCATATCCATATCGTACTCATCGAATACAAAGGCATCACAGGTTTGATTAAAAGCCACGTCACAACCTAACAGTTGTTTATATTTCTGGGCATTGGTTGGTTCAGGGCGTGACAATTTAAGCGAAAATGAGACAGGTAACCTACAACCTAAGTTCGGAATGCTGCGGCTCATGGTGGCAAGAATAAAGTCCAGGGCGGCCTCGGATTGATCCCCTAATACCGGCTGCATATTAAATACCATCAGCCGCTCGCGGCCCTCCTGTTGCAGGCTGATATCACAAAATGGGCTGCGTAATTTGGTGTAATGGGCCATGGTCTCAATGGCCATTCTCAGTGTCTTACTGGTGGTGGCCGCTACGGCCAGCGGACCATGAACACTCATCGGGGCATGGGCTCCGGCCTTTAAAGCAATGAGTGCATCACTTGATACGGTGTGGGCGTTACGCAGCAGTTGTTGATACTGAGCGTTGTTGATATAGCCGGCCAGACCCTTGCCCAAATTATCGTCCAGACCCGTGCCCTCTAATACTTGGCGTATAGCCGCTGGGGTTCGCCCGGCCATTGAGCTAATGATTCGGCTGTAAATGATGGGGATTTCTAGTTCATTCATGCTCTTCACGCATCGCTGGGTTCTGATGACGGGGTGTGATCAGACACTGCCTTCTCGGTATTCTCACCAACTCTTGTGTCGTTTATAGACACTGAGTTGTCGTGATTTGACCTTATTATGATCCGGCTATTTGAGCAAACTACAGGTCGTTATTCAACCGGAGTGTGACTGTGAGCGATAGTAAGTGCGGCGAAAATCTACGTAACCCAGCGGTCGTTATCATTGGCGCCGGTATGACGGGACTGCTCTTAACCATCAAGTTAAGAGAAGCGGGCATTACAGACGTAACCCTACTGGAAAAGAAAGATCGCTTGGGGGGGACTTGGCGTGAGAATACCTACCCTGGCGCCGCCTGTGATATTCCCGCACACATGTACACCTACTCGTTTGAACCCAACCCAGATTGGCAGCACCGCTTTGCCTATGGAGATGAGATTCAGGGCTACTTTGAGCGGGTCGGTCGAAAATATGGGGTTACCAGTACCATCCGCTTTAATGAAGCTGTCACCGCTTGCACCTACGCCAGGGGGCAGTGGACGATTGAGACAAGTAAGCAGAAAACCCTCAAAGCCGATTTTGTCATTAATTGTACCGGCATACTGCACCACCCAGCCAAACCCGATATCAAAGGCATCGAGCGCTTTAAGGGGGCGATGTTTCATACGGCCGAATGGGATCATAGCGTTCCGCTTAATGGTAAGCGCGTTGGCATCATTGGCACGGGCTCTACCGCCGCGCAGGTCATTCCTGAGGTGGCCAAGCAAGCACAGAAACTGTCGGTATTTCAGCGAACGCCGCAATGGATCATTCCTCTTGGCAACAAAGAAATCACCGAAGAGCAGCGGGAAACCTTGCGCAAGAATCCGAATAAGTTGCGCCGCTTGCGACTTTTTTATGAGTGGGGCCTCAGTCAGCTGCTCACCAAGGCGGTGACCGGTGCCAAGTTACAAAACACATTATTCAGTTTCATCTGTAAGAAGAATTTGGCCAGCAGTATTAAAGATCCGGTGTTGCGTAAGAAGTTAACCCCAGATTACAAGGTCGGCTGTAAACGAATCATCATCAACACCACGTTTTACCCAGCGATACAGCGTGACAATGTCGACTTGGTCACCGAGGGCATCGTCGAAATTACAGAAAAGGGCATTAAAACCGCAGACGGCACGGAGCATGAGCTAGACGCACTGGTGCTCTCTACCGGTTTTGATCCCACCGCTTATATGCGCCCGATGAATATGGTGGGAAAAAACGACCTTCATATCAACACGGCCTGGGAGGATAAAATTAAAAATTATCGTTCCTTATTTATGCCCGGCTTTCCGAATAACTTTTTGATGCTGGGTCCCAACACGCCCATAGGTAACTATTCGGTTATAGCGATGAGTGAGGTTCAGTGTGACTACATATTGAAAATACTCGGGCAGTGGCGTGCAGGCGACTTTGATGAGATTGATGTTAAGCCATCGGCGGTCAGCCAGTTTACGGATTACATGCGCGCAGGCATGAAAAACACAGTGTGGGTTGGCGGTTGCAACAGTTGGTACTTGGACAAAGATGGCGATCCTATTTTATGGCCATACAGTTGGGAGCGCTGGGAGCAAGAGATGGCTCAACCCAATTTGGCTGACTTTGACATCAGCTCGTTTGAGTCACTTGCACCGTCCCGGCCGAAAGATGAAGCTGTTGCTCAAGCCGCGTCTTAACGACTGAAGCCTATGGCGGGCTATTTATAACGCCTGGAGGTGGAAAATATAGGTGGGTTGAAGCGCTAAGTGCGCCTCACGCTCGAAAGAATCTTGCGTGAGACGTCACATGCTATAAAACACAATCACCGTTTAGAGACTTCTGGAAGTTCACTTTTTATGCCCTGATCAATGGGCATTTTGTCAGCTTGGCCGTTTCTTTTTTGAGTTCCAGCTGCGCAGCAAGAAAAGTGCAGGTGTAATTTTCCGCACGATAGAAAACATAGAAAGACCATGGGTGTGGCCAACCGTTGCTGTATTGCTTTAGTTGTTGATGGCCAAGGTAATCTAAGTGAACCTGATCAAGACAACTTCCGGTAGGCCAATGGGGTTAGTCCCGTCCATTTTTTGAACGCTCGTATAAATGTGCTGGCTTCAGAAAAACCTAGCCGAAAAGCAATCGCCTCAATGCTTTGTTCCTTTTTATTAATAAAAAAAATGGCCATGTCACGGCGAGTGTCATCCTTCAGGCTTTGAAACGAATAGCCCTCCTTTTTTAGGCGGCGCCTTAAAGTTTGTTGGGTTAACCCTGCATATTCTGCGGCTTGCTCAATCTGTGGTTTGTTGTGCCCCTCTCGGAATAGATTTTCCATCCACAACCTCACGCCGATGGACGCCGATTTACTTTTCTTCGGTTGTGTGAGAAGACGGGTGTGAGCGTTTTTAAATAACTCTTTCAGATCGCTCTTGTCTCTATGGCAACCTATCTCAAGCGTCTTGCGGCTGAAGTGAATGGCGTTGCGCTTTTGATTAAATTTGACCGGTGCGCCATAGAAAAGAAAGCGATGCTCTTCACTAAACGCCGGTTCCGGATAGGATAAATCAACACGTTCAATGGGCAAAAATTCATTAGCTAGCCAGCATTGGCTGCGGTGAGCGGTAATCAGTAAGGTCTCGATATAGTAGTGACTTTTGATGCCTTCGTGTTTTTCACAGTTGAAAGCCAGATACCCGCCGTCTTCGTTAAAGCCGGTATAAGCGCTGACACTGCCGTCGAGTAGATTGAGGCTATCGCGCCAGATTTTAAAGGAATCGCGGATGTTGTCACTGCTGAGGCTGGCTCGGATCAAGAGTTTGAAGGTGCCTGGTTTTTGCGGCTTAGCCAGTAAACCACAGGCTTCATCGCGCAATAGCAGGGTGATGGTATGGCACAGCTCGGCGAACTTTATGGTCGGTATTCGCAACTTGGGGTTGGTTAATATCTGTGGCGGTAAACCCTGCACACGCAGTATCTCCTCAGGGTTGTAGCCCTTTAGTGCCGCGCCTTCTAACAGGTGTTTGACGTATATAGGGGCAATGGTCACCACCTTCATAAAGATTCCCCAGATTCTGTACTCGTCATTGGATAAAATTGGTCTGTAAGATAATGCCTATTTCTGTAGTTGTCTATGCCATGGTTCGCCAAGCCATTAATCTGCAAACTTTCTGTCTATTTAGGCTTGATTGATACAGTTTGTGAAAATGACGGTGGCGCACAGCTGGCTCCTCCGTAAACGCATTTAATGACAGAGAGAAAATCCATGAGTGAATTTGAAACCATTGGTTATTCGATTAACAACCGTGTGGCCACGATCAGTTTGAACCGTCCTAGGGCGATGAACGCAATTAGTCAGAAGATGCGTCAGGAGCTGTCGCAGGTCATTGAGGCCTCGGAAGAAAACGACGATGTGCGGGTGGTGGTTATCCGCGCTGAAGGTCGTGGTTTTAGTTCCGGTACTGATTTGACCGAAGGTCTGACAGGTTATGCCACCATTGATGAGCAAATTCAGCAAGAATACAAACCGGTGTTAATGGCTATTCATAATTCCGAAAAACTGTATATCGCTTCTGTACATGGCGCCTGCGCTGGCATAGGCGCGGCGCTGGCAATGACCTGTGACCTAGCCGTGATGGCCGACACTGCATTCTTGTACCTCGCCTTTGCCGGCCTGAGCCTGGTGCCCGATGGTGGTATGAGTTACCACCTGGTCAATGCCATGGGTTACAAAAAAGCCATGCAACTGTTTGCCGAGGCGGGTAGATTGCCGGCGCTTGAGTGTGAGCAATACGGTTTAGCGAATAAAGTGGTGGCCGCTGATACGCTGCTGGATACAACTCAAACATGGGCAGAAAACCTGGCGCAGGGCGCGCCTCTGGCACAGAAATTTGGCAAGCAGATCATGCGTTCGGTACACGATTCTAGCTACAGCGAAATTGTGGATAAAGAATCGAAAATTCAAACCACCTGCATGCTCAGTAAAGATTGCGAGGGCGCGATAGCCGCATTCTTTGAGAAGCGTAAGCCGATATTCTCAGGGAATTAATCGACATTCCACCAATTTTTATAATTAAGAAAATTACAGCTCCACCTTTCTGAGTTAATAATTTTGCACTTCCGTGAGTCCAGTTTCTGGGCTCACGATCTTTACGTCTTCCTGATGGTTATATTTTCAGTTGTCCAGAGCGAGAAGGTCCGTGCCAATAAACGCAATGCTTCGGCGGATGTTAACCGAGTATGAGGGCTGCTCACGCTGGTTAGTCTAGCTGGCGTGAGAAATGGGTTATGGGCTAGGTTCAGAGGGTAAACCTAGCGGATAGACGCTTCTGGCAATTCGCTCTTGATGCCCTTATCAATTGGCATGCGGTCCGGCAGACTGTTGCTGTTTTTTAGCACCAGTTGTAACTCGTCTCGCATCTCCGCCAACTTCTCAGCGTGTTTGCTGATATCAACCAGGTTGAATTCCTCCGCTGGGTCTATGGCAAGGTTGTAGAGCTCTTCCTTGTGACGCAGTGCTCCGCCGTCGCCGTGGGGATAGGCCACATACTTCCAGTCGCCCTTGCGCACACCCCGAACATTGGGGGTATAGGGGAACTGCTCTTCATAGTTGTACTCATACAACCAGCTTTCACGCCACTCGGCGTCTTTGTCCTGCGCGGCGGCAACCCAAGATTGTCCCTGGGCGTTGCTCAATTGACCGGCGCCGGTGAGTTCCATCAGTGTTGGTGCCAGGTCAATGCTCAGCACCTGGTGATCAACGCTGCTGCCCGCTTTAAAGACTTTCGGGTAGCGCACCACCAAAGGCACACGAATGCTCGCTTCGTGCATGGTGCGCTTGTCGATCATGCCGTGTTCGCCCAGTAAGAAACTGTTGTCCGAGCTGTAGATGACGATGGTGTTATCGAGTATGCCTTCGTCTTCCAGTTGTTTGAGCACTCGGCCGACGCTGTCATCAACCGAGTTGATGGTGGCTGTGTAGCTGCGCACAAATTTTTGGAAGTCGACAATAGCGGCCTGGCTCATGTCGGGGAAGTTTTCACGAAAGCCGTAGAGCGGGCCGTAGATACCGTGCCAGGTCGGCAGTCGCTCTTTAATCCACTCAGGTTTTCCTTCCAGCTTAAACGCACTGTCCGGGTAGGTGACCGCTACATTGTCGTAGGTGTTCTGGTATTTTTCTTCTGGAATAAACGGGCCGTGTGGCGCTTTGTGGCCCAGTACCATGGCGAAGGGTTTATCCGTATCGCGGTTTTTTATCCAGTCGTTGGCCATGTCGGTGACAACGTGGGCGTAATAACCTAGTACGGTTTGACGCTCGCCATCGACGTTAAACGTGGTGTCGTAATACTTGCCCTGGCCTTTGTGCGTTACCCAGTAGTCGTAGCCTGGGCGGCGAGAATCGTCGGCCTCGCCCATGTGCCATTTACCGATATAGGCGGTTTGATAACCAGACTTCTGCATCGCCATCGGGAAGCTTTCAAGCTCGCGCGGGTAGTCGGTAAAGTTATCGCGTACACCGTGGGTGTGGGCGTAAGTGCCGGACAAAAAAGACGCGCGACTGGGGGAGCAGAGCGATGAGGTGACGAACATATTGTTAAACTGCACACCCTCCTCGGCCAATCGATCAATATTGGGCGTGTCTATGCCTAGGAGGGGTTTGTCATGGTAACCCACGGCGTCCCAGCGCTGATCGTCCGTGAGAATCAGCAGTACGTTAGGGCGTTGCTCGACTGCGACCGCGCCAGTGCTGATGAGGCTGGCAAAGAGCAGCGGGCTTATTGTGTTTTTCATGTGGTACTCCGGAGTTTAGGCGCCGCTAAAAAGGCTCATAAAAAATTGAATGACGAAGACGATACCCGCGAGAAGAACCTGCCACCAAGCTGTGTTCATAGGGGTTACGGGTGCGTCGAGACCAAGGTCATTTTGCTGGGTCATCCATAAATCGAGTTGTTGGCTGAGGTAGACTTTCTCTGCTTGAACCTCCGCTTGGCCAGCCAGATTTTTCAGCTCATAGGGATCGGTTAACAGATCGTAGAACTCTTCAGCGGGTCGTTGCTGATAACGTTGTACTTGTTGTGCCGCAAAGGTATTGGTCTTGGCCTTGTCTAACCAGCTGAACCAGCCGCCTTGACCTTTTTGTGTGACGTTGTTGGTGAAGTGTCCGTCAGGGTTAAGGTTACGAATGTACTTATAGCGCTTGCTGCGTACGGTGCGAATCGGTGTGGCATCGGAGGCGTTGCGAATACCCAGGGTGGTATGGCTGGCAAAGACCAGTTCTCGATGATCAGCACTCTCACCATTTAATACCGGCAGAAAACTTTTCCCGTCTATATTTTTTGGTGCTTTTCCGCCGGCGACTTCCATAAGCGTGGGCAGTAGGTCGATTAAACTCACCAAGGCATCACTGGCACTGTTAGGTTTGATTTGCTTGGGCCACTTTACGATGAGAGGCACGTGCAAACCTGCGTCGTAATTGGTCCATTTTTCAAAGGCGAAACCGGCGCCGTGATCACTGCTGTAAATGACAAGGGTGTTGTCGGCGGCGGGGGAGTCCTTCAGTAATGTCAGTAGCGTGCCTATGTCGTCGTCCAGCTTTGAAACTAACTCGTAGTAACCCGCGCGCTCAATGCGTGTTTCAGGCGTGTCGAGCAAATAAGGCGGCAGGGGTATATCGGCGGCTTTGTATTTGTCCGCTGCAGGGTAACCGTCGTTAAAGCCAAAACGGGTGTGGGGCAAGGAGGTGGCGGCCACAATAAAGAACGGCCCGTTTGCTGACCCAAAGACTTTTTTTAACTCGCCAAAGTAATCCGAAATCATGCTGTCGGAATCCGAAAAAATGTTCTCCGACTTTGACAGGCTATTAAATGGGAATGCGGATTTAGGACCAAAGTGGGTCTTGCCGGCAAGGTGAACCTGATAGCCCAGTGGTTCAAAGTAGTGGGGTAGGCTCAGGGTTTCGGGCACGACTTCTGTGTGGTTGCGATGCCCTCCATGTCGAATTGGGTATAAACCGGTGTACAGAGATTGGCGGCTGGGTGCGCAAATAGCTTGGGTGGCAAAGGCGTTGTCGAAGCGCATACCCTCGGCGGCAAGCCCATCAATATTAGGCGTCGCTATTGTGGGGTTTCCGTAAACCCCGCAGTCCTCGTAACCGTGGTCGTCACTGAAAATCAGCAGGATATTGGGCCCTTCCGGCGCGGTGCTGGCCATAACGGCAAGCACCGCGCTGGTCATAAATATTATGCAAAAATAGCGAAATAAAGGCTTCATGTTTGCGGCCTAGAAAGTGACTTAGTCGGTTCTGTCCAAGATTTTCTCAGCTTAAGGGAGGTGATGCCTGAAAAACAGCAACGTACTCCTGAACAGTAAGTAATAACGGTCTAGATGTAAACGTTTACATCTGGAGGTGAGTTTAGCCTACGCTCATATCTTTAGCAGGTACTAAGCGCAGCGCTTAACATTTATTATTATTTCAACTTGGGTTGAGCGTTATCATGCTCAGCAGGCCCTACCTTGTATAGATCTGATTTTTAGAGTGGTTATAGTCGACATTGATATGTTGATGCTGTCAGGCTATTTTTGATAACAAATTTTAATAGTGAGGTTGAATCTAGGGACAATTCGAGATTGTGAAACCTCGCTATATTCATTGCGTGCTTTAAGTGGAAATTATTATGAAGAAAGTAGTTGGCCTGGGTCTGGCTCTTGCCGTAGTGGGTTTGTCATCGTGGTTCTACCTAGTCGATGAAAAAACCTACGACCTTTTCGCCAGCTCAGATAAAATCATGGGCAGTTACCGCCCCATAAACGTCGAGCAGAAGCCCTGCCACAACCGTGTTGAGCACGGTCAGGCTCTGTTTGGCGATTTGCATGTTCATACCGCTTATTCCCTCGATGCCAGTACACAGGGTACACGTAATACTCCGTTTGACGCCTACCGTTTTGCCAAAGGCGAAAAGCTCGGGTTACAGCCCTACAATACGAGCGGCGAGCCACAGCGTTGGGCGCAGCTCGATCAACCACTGGATTTTGCGGCGGTGACCGATCACGCGGAATTGTTTGGCGAGGTAAAACTCTGCGTGTCCCCGAGTTTGCCGGGTTATAGCTCTCTAACCTGTAAGGTTTATCGAAAATGGCCACGGGTTGGTTTTTTTATGATGAACACCCAGGCGATGTCAGGTTATTTCGAAGGCCGTTTCGGCTTTTGTGGCGACGATGGTGAGGCCTGCCTAGACGCAGCCCAAGGGGTTTGGGCGCAGACACAGGCGGCTGCAGATATCCACAATGATACCAGTGCGGATTGTGAGTTCACGGCTTTTGTGGCTTATGAGTGGACGGGTGCGCAGGATGTCGCCAACTTGCACCGCAATGTTATTTTTTCGAGTGATGAGGTTCCCGAAGAGCCCATTACTTTTTACGAGGCGCGCACGGCGCAAGACCTTTGGCGCGGCTTAGGTGACAACTGCGATAAACAAGCGGGTTGCGATTATGTGGTCATTCCGCACAACTCAAACCTTAGTAACGGCTTGATGTTTCAATCACAAAACCCAGATGGCTCGCCATTAACGAAGCAGGACGCGCTTTGGCGCGCTGAGAACGAGCGCTTGGTCGAAATTATGCAGCATAAGGGCGACTCAGAATGTTCGCTACTAGAGCAGCAGCTCGGCCTAACACAACCCGATGAAAGTTGTGGCAACGAACCGCTGCCTTATCGCAGCTTTATTGGCCAGCATGTACCGGCACTGGAGCTAGACGCGCCGCCGAAGGGCGCTGGGTTTGTTCGCGAGGTACTCAAAGAAGGCTTAGCCATACAGCAAGAGCTGGGAGCCAATCCTTATAAAATGGGCATCATTGCGGCCAGCGATACACACCTAGGTACCCCCGGTTATGTCAATGAAAAAGATTTTCAAGGACATGGTGGCGCAGGCGCTCCAGCCACGGAAGGCAGAATTAAAAGTTTGCCAGACAATATTGAATTCAACCCAGGCGGTCTGTCCGGTGTCTGGGCAGAGGAAAACACTAGAGAGTCTATTTTTTCCGCCTTCAAGCGCCGTGAAGTCTTCGGTACCAGTGGTCCACGCATCAAAGTGCGCATGTTCGCCAGCTGGGACTTTGCCGATAAACTTTGTGAAGATAAAAACTATATGTCGCTGGCATCCAGCACTGGCGTTCCCATGGGTGGAGACTTGCGGCCAACGAAAAAAGACGTTGCTCCAACCCTGTTGGTGACCGCCCTGCAAGACCCTAATAGTGAGCCGCTGCAGAGGGTACAAGTTATTAAAGGTTGGGTCGATGCCGCGGGTGCCGAGCACGAACGTGTGTATGACGTATTGGGTTCGGCAAACAATGGCGCACGCGTTGATGTGAATTCCTGTAAAACCGACCCAGGCCTCGCCGGGCAGAGTTTTTCAAACAGCTGCAAGTTATGGAGGGACCCTGACTTTAATAAAGATGAATCTTCGTTCTATTACACCCGGGTGTTGGAAAATCCTTCCTGTCGCTGGCACGCGCGGGTGTGCAACGCCAATCAAGTACAGTGTGATATTCCGTCGACGATCAAACCTGGTTTCGAAGCCTGCTGTGATAGTAATTACAATAAAGTGATTCAAGAACGTGGCTGGTCATCCCCTATTTGGTATACCGCGCCGACGTCTTGATCGTGAGGACCCCCTGGATTACCGGGTACTGATTCAGCGACATGGCGAGCGCTCCCCTACTCTGATCATGTTCGGCGAGTATTACGTAGCTTCAGAAAATCAGAGCCAATATTGCCATCACGCCAAACAGTATAAATGCGAATATAAAATATACCTTTTGTGGCGCCGTGGGCCAAAAGGGCACTGGGCCGCCGGGCATGCTTTCAAGTTTTTGGATTAAGCGTTTTTGAGCCTTGGCGGCTACTGCATCGAGGGTAGTGTCGAGCAGATTGATGTTTTCTTCAGCGTCTTCAACGGTGTTATACAAGCCTCCGTTTTCATACAGTTTCCACGTGCCATCAAAAGCGTAGCGCGCGGGGAAATGCATCCACTGTGGGTTGTAGTGAATAAACTGTTCGCTGCGAATGGGGGAGGAGCTATTGCCTTTTAAAACATCAACCAAACTGATGCCATCACGGGCATGATCAGCGGGCATGCTGGTGTCCGCCAATTCCATCAAGGTCGGGAAGAAGTCACTCAAGTTAATAAGGTTGTGGTCAGCCTGCGCGGGCTCGATGGTTTTTGGCCACCAGGCCATAAAGGGTACATGGGAGCCACTGTTGCTGGTTTTCCCCTTGCCGCCCGATACTTCGACGCCGTTTCTTACTGAGGTGATACGTCTGTCGGTGCCATTGTCACCCACAAACAGGATGACCGTATTCTCTGCGATGCCCTGTTCTACAACGGCGTCTTTAACCTGCCCAACCAGTTTATCCATATAGGCGATCATGCCCGAAAATTGTTCTTCTTTACCGCTGGCTTCGAGGCTGTCGGGGGTGGTCACCAACGGCAGGTGTGGCAGCGCCATGGGGTAGTAAATAAAGAAAGGTTGTTCGCCGGACTGCTTGATGTAATTAACGACGCGTTGATTAAAAAGGTCGGGACCAAACTGATTTTTAGGGTAGTTAATTAGCCATTAGTCGGCCATTATCAGTAATGCGCGGCCCCCAGTAGCGTGAACCTGCGTTCTCACGGCGCACCTGCCATAGAAAATAATCATCGAATCCAGAGTGTTGTGGCAACATACCCTCGACGTCATCAATGCCGTTATCGACCAGCTGCCACTTGCCAGAAATCATCGTGCGATAACCCGCCTTTTTCAGGCTGTGGGCGAAGGTGGTTTCGCTGGGGTCGAGGTACATGAAATGTTTATAATTTCGGAAGTTGTACTTACCGGTCATCAGTTTCACACGCGAGGGTGTACACAGTGGTTGCGCGTGGGCATTTTCAAAACGCATGCCTTCACTGGCGATCCGGTCTAAGGCGGGTGTTTGGTATGACTCACCGCCATAGCTGCCAATGGTTTCTACACCCAGATCATCGGCCAGTATAAGGATGATATTGGGTTGACTCTTTTGCATGGCATGAGCGGGCGATAGCGTCAGCATGAGCATGAGGTAGGCGGCGTAAAAATAACGTTTCTTCATTATTATGAATCTTTTAGGAACTTTTGGGGCGTAGATTTTATAGGCTTAGAGTAAGCCGCTGCTGAGCACCGCACAATATACGATCCTGCTAATAATCTGGTGTGGGCTGCTAACTATGGTGAGGTAGTTGCTGTATCGAGAGGGCGCTGACTAAGTCAGAATAGGGCTTTTGTCGTGGGCCCTTTAATGAGTATCAGTCTAACCACTCATTCATTGCCCAAAGTTGTGTCACTTTAAGTGGTGTGTGGCTTTTATCGGGATTAATATGACGGTTGTACTGTGCCTTTTAAGCATGCGTAATCAGCGCTGGCTGGCTCATATTTAAGCAGAGATAAAAATGATACCCGTCCAGGAAACCAGTTGGATTGATGCGCTACCCGATCCGGTGAAAGGCGACATTCTCGGCGCTATGACGACACTGACGTTGCGTCAAGGTGCCTATGTCTATACCCAGGGCAGTGAGAGCCTGGCCCTCTACCGTGTAGTGCAGGGTCAAATTATTATCAGTAATGTCTCATCCGATGGTAAAGAGTATGTCCCTTATATGGTTGATGAGGGCAACTGCTTTGGTGAGCTGGGTTTGATCGATGGCCTGCCCCGTGCAAACAATGCTTACACCCACGGAGACGTTGTTCTGCAGGTGTTATCCAAGTCTGAATTTTGGCGGCTGCGCGCTAAACACTCTGAAATAGCCGACCAGCTGTTGTTGTTTATTAACCACCGGCTGCGGTTAACCTATACGGTGCTGGAAAACATATCGCTTTCTTCTCTGGCACAACAATTAGCCTTGCGCTTGTATTTTGCCGCTAGTCGCTATTCGGTTGAAAAGGATGGCCGCTATGAATTTACGTTTAAGTTGCCGCAAGAGGAGCTTGGCAAGGGTTTGGGTGTTTCTCGACAAAGTATTAACAAGGCGATTAAAGAGCTGCTTGAAGCAGAGTTAATCTCCATGAAGGCTGGAAAAATAGTGGTCCATGATTTGCAGAAATTAAAGGGGTTTAGTGGGCAGTAACCCAAGCTAACGCGCTAAATATCAAGCTTATGAAGCCGCGCTCTAAGCTGGTTCCCGCTTGTGCTGCACGGCTACCGTGCTGATTCACCGATAAACGTCACGTCTGTAAACTTTTTGACAGGGCCTTACTGGCAAGTGGGTATATGATGTTGTGACAATAAGGTGTTTATCCCACCTCCCAATCTCCGTTTTTTGAGGTTTATTATGTCAGAGAAGAAATTTACCAGCTTAGAAACCTTCTACCCCTACTACCTTGCTGAACACAGCAACGCAGTGTGTCGGTTGTTGCATTTTATCGGCTCGAGCATTGCTCTGATCTTGTTGCTGCTAGTAGTGCTGGGTGGGTCTATGTGGTTGATTCTCATCGGTGTTGTTCAAGGCTATTTCTGGGCATGGGTAGGACACTTTGTATTTGAAAAAAACAAACCCGCTACCTTTGAGTACCCATTCTATAGCTTTGTCAGCGATTGGTTGATGTACCGTGATATGTGGATGGGGCGCATTGATTGGGATCTAAAATAGAGGCGTGGCACGCGCTTATTTTGTTCGGCCCCCTCATCCACTGTGGGTGAGGGTAGGATGTTAGCCGCAGTAAACTCATATTCCCTTCATTACATCTATTGCCTGAACGACTGACGAAATTCACGCGGGCTGCATCCCATGTTCTTTTTAAAGTTTTTTGCCAGTTGCGCAGGGTCTTCGTAGCCGACTTGGCGAGCAATAAGACTGATGCTGTCGTTGCTATTAAGCAGTAATTTTCGAACCTTCTGCAGGCGCATATTATTGCTCCACGCTTTTAGGCTCATGCCCATCTGTTGTTTGAATAGGTGCGCAATGCGCGATGCCGATAGGTTACAGGCGGCGGCCACGTCATCAACACTGAAGTTGTGTCCTAGGTGTCGCATTATGTACTGGCAGGCGGCGGCAATGCGCTGATCGGCCTGGGCGTATTCATCGCTCGGTTGATTTTCTTTGGCACGAATCAGCAGTTCTTCAAGGCGATTGTATTGCAGGTCAGATCGAGACGGGCCTAGGTGATCTTTAAGTTCGATCAAGCTTTTGAATAGCTGCTCCAAGCACTGGCGTTGCTGTGGGTCTTGGACTGACAGGTGCATGATGCCCTTATCGAGCTCACGCCAGTTGAGCCATTCGCCCCAGTGGGGCCTAGGTTGAAACAGTGCCCAAAGGTGTTGCCATTCATCGACGGCCGGGTGCAGTCCGTAGTGATACTGCGCTTCTGGTTGCAGCAACATCATGTCGCCAGGTTTTACTTCAAGCTCCATTTGATCATTCAAAAATAGGGCGTTGCCGCGGGTGGTAAGGTGCAGGGTCCAGCAGGGCATGTCACCAGAGAACGTCTTGTCCCTGTCTGAGATATCACCGCGCACCGTATGGGTTGTATTGGCGACAACGCTGTGGTCGTAAATCAGGGAGTGATCAAAACTGTTGAACAGCTCTTGAATGAACGCCAGTGATTCGGTCTCGCTGGGTGGCTGTGCCGACGCTATGGAGTGGCGCCAGCGCTCAAGCAGCGGACCCTTCTTGTTGGCAAAATCCTTGCTCTGGCGGATTCGTTCACCAAACTTCAGCATTTCGGCACGGCTCATAGAGGAGCCGATAAAGGATTTTAGTACGCTGAGCTGGTCGTCAGCGAGCACTCCCTGCGCGAGGCTGCCGCTGTACCACTGATAGCAGAGTATGGCGGCTTGCTGGGCCTGGCTGAGTGCAGTGGTTTTATCCATGTTTGTGCTCGGCAGCGATGAGGTCTATCAGTCGTGTACTTGCTTTCCCCCTATTTAAAACGTTCTTCAGCTGTTTTGTCGAACTATTTATTATCGGGTTATATTTCTAGATAGCAGAAAATGACAAGTTGTTAGCAGGTGGTTGTGTTTCGCCCAGTGCGCTGTGGGTATATTCTGGTGCTCAAATAATAGTGCCTTCGCAGGAAATTGACGATATGACCCCACGCCCTAGCCTAACCCGTACCCTGATTCGATGGATGAGCGGTGGCTGCCTGTTGGCAATGCCTCTTCTGAGTCTTGCTGAGGCGCAGGGTGAGGTGCTCGATCAAGCCGAGGCCCAGACGCCGCCCAATATCATCGTCATCTTGGCGGACGACCTGGGGTACGGCGATATCAGCAGTTTTGGCTCACAGACGATTGATACACCGCGCATCGATGAGATGGCTGAGCAGGGCATGAAGTTTCCGCAGTTCTACGCCGCGGCCCCTGTCTGTACACCTTCACGTGCAGGCCTGCTGACCGGGCGCTATTCGGCGCGTATGGGTATAGAACACGTTTTCATGTACGACGCCCATGACGGTATGGACCCAGCTGAGATTACGATCCCTGAGCAGCTCAAACGGGCGGGTTACGACACCGGCATGGTCGGTAAGTGGCACCTCGGGCACCTGGATCGCTACATGCCGTGGAATCAGGGTTTCGATGAGTTCTATGGCGTGCCTTTCAGTAATGACATGGCTAACTTCTTCTTCTATGAGAACCAGGAAATTATTCACGAGCCTATCGATCAGCGCTACCTGACGCGCCGCTATACCGAAAAGGCGCTGGACTATATAGAACGCCATGCCAACGCGCCTTTCTTTCTTTACCTTGCCCACAGCATGCCGCACGTGCCGCTCTACGTTTCCCCGGAGTTTGAAGGCAAGTCCGAGGGCGGGCTTTATGGCGACGTCGTGCAGGCAGCGCTACCTGACACGTCGCTATACCGAAAAGGCGCTGGACTATATAGAGCGCCATGCCAACGCGCCTTTCTTTCTTTACCTTGCCCACAGCATGCCGCACGTGCCGCTCTACGTTTCCCCGGAGTTTGAAGGCAAGTCCGAGGGCGGGCTTTATGGCGACGTCGTGCAGGAATTGGACTGGAGCACCGGTCAGGTGATGGACAAGTTAAGCGAGCTGAACCTGTTGGACAATACATTGGTGATCTTCACCTCTGATAATGGCCCTTGGTTGGGTATGGGAGACCATGCGGGTTCGGCGGGGCCGCTGCGCGACGGCAAAGGTTCTGCCTTTGAAGGTGGGCAGCGTGTGCCTACGGTTGCGCATTGGCCGGCTCGTATTGCGCCGGGCAGTGTGCAAAATTCACTGATCAGTTTTGTGGATTTACTGCCGACCTTCTCGGCGCTGGCGGGTGTTAAGTTGCCCGCCGATCGAGTCATTGACGGGGAAGACATTACTCATCTTTTGACGTCAGAAGCTCAGCGTGAAGATCAGCGGTTTTATTATATGTCCGCAGGCAGTACTTCAGTGGCGGCTTATCGCGACGTCGATTGGAAACTAAAAGTAGCGCGTAAGGGTTATCCGAAACTGATAGAACCTATCATAAAAATGGATCGTTACAGTCACGGGTTGATGTTGTTTAACCTGAAAGATGATCCGTTTGAAGAAAATAATATTGCCGCTCAGCACCCTGAGCGTGTTGCGTCTATGCAAGCTTCAATTGATGCGTTAGAGGCTGAAATAGCGGAAGAGACACCACGTCAGCGATACATGCATTCGACCAGTTCCGATAAGAAAGGTTATGGTCCCCTGCTCGTTAAGGCGGGTGTTTTATTGTTGTTCCTGTTGGCCTGTTGCGTGGGTGTTTTCTACGGGTTCTACCGCCTCGTTAAGCGTTTGTTGCGCGCTGTTAAGGGCGGTGTGAGTGCATGAGCATTTCCACAGTTGAAAACTATAAAAATGTAGACCTGCCCCTTGAGACTCGATTGGCCAGTTTGTTGGCGGAGCTAACGGCGCAAGAAAAAATATCCCTCTGCGCCGGCCAGAGTTTCTGGCAGACCAAAGCGGTACCGCGCTTGGGTATTAAACCCTTCAAAATGACGGATGGACCGCGCGGCATTGCCTTTCACTCGAGCTGGAAACGCTGCACGGCTTTTCCCTCGGGCATCGCCCAGGCGGCGAGCTGGGATGAGTCATTGATGGCGCGCTTCGGTGAGGCGTTAGCCGACGAGTGTAAATCGGTGGGGGCGCACACTGTTTTAGCGCCGGCGATAAATATTACCCGCACCCCACTTAATGCCACTTAATGGTCGTACGTTTGAGTACCTCAGCGAAGACCCGCTGCTCAACAGTCGCTTAACCGTGCCTATGGTTAAAGGTGTTCAGGCACAAGGCGTGGCCGCCTGTGTTAAACACTTCGCGGTTAACAATCAGGAAACAAACCGCATACGTGTCAGCAGTGAAGTCAGCGAGCGGGCGCTGCAGGAAATGTACCTTCCCGCCTTTAAGGCGGCCGTCGAGGAGGCGGATGCATGGTCGATCATGGCGGCTTACAACGCCGTTAATGGTGTCGCGGCCTGCGAAAATCCTGCGTTATTAAACGATACTTTGCGTGGCGAATTTGGTTTCCGAAACGATACTTTGCGTGGCGAATTTGGTTTCCGTGGTTTTGTGGTCAGTGACTGGTTTGCCGTGCGCAGAACCTCCAGCGGTGCGGCCTGTGTTAAGTCTGGCTTGAATTTGGAGATGCCGGGCAAGGGCTCTAAGTGTAAAACCAAACCGCTCAGCGCAGAGTTTGAACGGGGTGATTTCAGCGCGGATGAGTTGGACGCAAGCGTCAGTGGTTTGTTACGCGTTATGTTTTTAACCGGGCACCTTGATACTGATGAGCAATCCGATACAACACAGAACAAAGAAAACGGCCAGCGCAATACCGATAAACACCAGCGTCTTGCGCGGGAGATGGCGCAGGGCGGCATTACCCTATTAAAAAATGAAAATACGTTGTTGCCGCTAAATCCGAGCTCACATAAAAAAATATGTCTGCTGGGCCCAAAATTAAAGAAGAGAAATTGCCTGCCATTATGGGGCGGCAGTGCGGGTGTTTGGCCTCCCTATGAAGTAACACCGTTGCAGGGCCTTCAGGCCCAGAATAACAACCGCTTCGACTGGGTGAAATCCCCAAGCGATGCCGATGCCGTTTTGTTGTTTGTTGGTTTGAGCCATCGCTTCGGTCAGGATTCCGAAGGTGTTGACCGCAAACACCTGGACCTGCCTGAACAGCAGCGACGTTTGATTAAGGACACATTAGCGGTCAACCCCAATACGGTGGTGGTGCTGATTAACGGCGCGCCGCTGGCCATGCCATGGATTGATGAGGTGCCCGCGGTGTTGGAGTGTTGGTACCCAGGCATGGAGGGCGGCACGGCGATTGCCAAGACACTCTTTGGCGATGCCAACCCGTCGGGCAAGTTGCCGGTCAGTTTTCCGAAGCACTTGCAGGACAGCCCAGCCCATCAATCGGCGCGCAGCTACCCAGGTGACCGCGACAAGGTTCACTACGACGAAGACATCTTTGTCGGTTATCGCCACTTTGATCAACAGGGCATTGAACCGCTCTTCGCGTTTGGTCACGGCCTTTCCTATACAAGTTTTGAGTACTCAGAGCTGACGCTGAGCCACGATAATCTGGTCAATGGCGACAGCTTGCGGGTATCGATGCGTTTGACCAATACCGGGCATCACCCAGGTGCGGAAGTGGTGCAACTCTATATTGCCGATGACACGCACGGCGAAAACCGTCCGCCGCAGAGCTTGAAAGCATTTAAGAAGGTGCACTTGGCCGTTGGCGAGACACAGTTGCTCAAATTTGACTTGCCGACCAGCGCGCTGCGCATATTTTGTCTCGAGCGCGAAAAATGGCACCTTAAAGACGGGCGTTACAGCGTGCGTCTGGCGAGTTCTTCGCGTGATGTTCGTTTAGAGAAAGGTTTTACCATCATGGATAAGTCATGTATTGAGGCAGCGTTATGAATCGTCGGGATCTGTTAAAAAACACCGCCATCTTAATGGGCGGCATTGCCTCCAGTTCGGTGGTGCAGGCTATGTTGTCCGGCGTGGATGGCCGCGTAAAGATTGAGAAGATTATCTTTAGTTGGGATCAAAAGAAGATGACCCAAGTGCTGGCGGACATGATCATCCCCCGCACCGATACGCCCGGTGCCATCGATGCCGGCGTGCCGCATTTTATCGAACTGATGGTCTCCGATTGGTACACCGAGACCGAGCGAGCCATCTATTTTGAGGGGGTTTTGGCGCTGGATACCTATTGTGAGAAAAATTTCGCCAACAACTTTTTGGATTCTAGCGCGCAACAACGTATTGCGGCGTTAGAACAGGCAGAGCAAGACACTGCAAGTTATAAACCGCCCGCCAATAAAAACATAGCGGTGGAGACGGAAGATGAAAGCAAACCCTTCTTCCTCAAGATTAAAGAACTGACCGTGCTGGGTTATTACACCTCAAAAGAGGGCGCACAGAAAGAGTTGCGTTATGACCCAATGCCCATGCGCTATGACGATATAGATTTTTCTGCGGTTGGCCGCCAGTGGGGTTGGCCGCCAGTGGTCGTCGTAATGCGCTGTTCAGGTTTGTTTCGCAATCAGAATAATAAGAGGTCAGTATGAATCTACACACAGAGTACGACGCCATCGTTGTTGGTTCGGGTATTTCCGGTGGCTGGGCTGCCAAAGAATTAACCGAGAAGGGTTTAAAGGTATTGATGCTGGAGCGCGGTCGGCCTATCCAGCACGGCATTGATTATGTCGGCGAGCACACCACGCCTTGGGATATGCCCTATGGTGGCAAACCGCTGCGTGAGTTATACGCAGAGGAATACCCGATACAGAGTAAGACCCACGGTTTTGATGAAACCACACGGCACTTTTTTAACAACGATAAAGAAAACCCTTACGTTCAAAATCCAGACAAACCATTTATATGGAAGCGTGCTAACGGCCTAGGTGGACGCTCTTTGCTCTGGGGGCGTCAAGTTTACCGTTGGAGTGATCTGGATTTTGAAGCCAATAAGAAAGATGGTCATGGCATCGACTGGCCCATTCGATACAAGGATATCGCCCCTTGGTATTCCTACGTGGAAAAATTCGTCGGTGTCAGTGGCGAAAAAATGGGTTTGCCGCACCTGCCCGATGGTGAGTTTCAAGAGCCGATGAAGATGAACTTCGTCGAGCGCAAGATCAAAAAATCGATTGAAGAAACCTATCCCAATCGCTACATGACCATTGGCCGCTGTGCGATACAGACCGAAGCCAAGAATAATCGTGGCTCATGCCACTACTGTGGGCCCTGCGCGCGGGGTTGCTCCGCGGGCGCGTATTTCAGCACCCAGAGTTCAACCTTGCCGGCGGCGCAGCGTACGGGGAATTTGACGCTGCGCACCGACAGTGTGGTGGAAAAACTAGAATACGATGCACAGACTAAAAAAGTGTCCGGCGTGTGTGTGGTGGATGGCAAAAGCCTCGAAAAAATAACCTTTCGTTCGAAGATTGTTTTTCTCTGCGCTTCGACCATCGGCAGTACCCAGATACTTTTAAACTCTAAGTCTGAGCACTTCCCCAATGGTTTGGCCAACAGCAGCGGTGCACTGGGTCGTTATTTGATGGACCACACACTCGGCTACGGCGCCTACGGCATCATGCCGGATGATCTGGAAAAGTATCACGTGGGCAATCGTCCCAATGGTACCTATATTCCGCGTTTCAGTAATTTGCCCGGTGATGAGGCGCAAGGTTACCTGCGCGGCTTTGGTTATCAGGGCGGCGCCAGACGCATGGACTGGAAGATGATGTCAGGCCAGGTGAAAGGTTTTGGTGTGCGCTTTAAGCAGGCGTTGCGTGCGCCTGGTCCGTGGATGGCTTATTTGAGCGGATTCGGTGAGCACCTGCCGGACAAAAACAGCCGTATGTTTCTGGATGACACGCAAAAGGATCGTTTCGGCATACCACAGGTCGCCTTCGACAGTGTCTATGGCGACAACGAAAAGAAGATGACGCTTGATATGGTCGAGCAGGCCAAAGCCATGCTCAAGAGTGCCGGGGCGACTAATGTCGGCAGCTTTGTCAGCGACGCCTCGCCGGGCAGTGCGATCCATGAAATGGGCACCGCACGCATGGGTGATGACCCAAAAGAGTCGGTGCTCAATCGCTGGAACCAAGCCCACGACGTTAACAACCTGTTCGTCACGGACGGCGCCTGCATGACGTCATCAAGCTGCGTTAATCCATCGATCACCTATATGGCGCTGACCGCTCGCGCCGCGGATTATGCGGTGAAAGCCTTGGCCGCCGGCACGATTTAATTCATATTTGTAATACGCATTGGAATAACACCATGAAAACAAAAACACTGTTGAATATGTCTATTGGTTTGGGGGCGCTGTTAACCACCGTTAGCGCGCTCTGGTGGGGCCTGGTGTACCACTTTGTCAGCAAGATGAATGGCGAGAGCATGTGGGCTTCTGTTGACTGCATGGCTTCATTGAGCGCTGAGTGCAATCTACTGCGCGCCATGGGCTGGATGCGTGGCATTAACCCCTACGAACCCATGTTGTTTTGGTTTGGTTTGGTGGTGTTGGTCATGGCGCTGGTGTTGAAATCCAGTTTTGTTAAAGAAATGAATCGTTTGGGTAACGTCACATGAGTCGAAGCGTAAAAATCAGTCTCTGGGTATTGCTGTTGTTGGTTGTTGTCGTGGCATTGTTTATCGGCAACTTCATCGCAACGCAGAAAAGTCAGCAGCCGCAGATGTTCGCAGACCCAGTCTTTGAAACTCTGGCGCCTGTCTTTGATCTGCCCGAGCGAAATTTCTCTGTGTTGGTCTTCTCTAAGACCAACGGTTTTCGCCACCATGAGGCCATCCCAGCTGCCAACCAGCTGCTGCGAGAGTTTGCCGAGCAGGGTCAGTGGGCCATTGCGTTGACTGAAAACGGCGCGGTGTTTAATAGCGAACATCTGACGCAGTTTGATCTGGTGGTTTGGAACAATGTCACCGGTCCCGCGTTAACGGCCGATCAACAAACGGCCTTCGAAACCTATGTGGAGAATGGCGGTGGCTTTTTAGGTATTCACGCCGCTGGCGATGGCTCGCATAAGGATTGGGACTGGTACGCCAATCAGGTGATTAAAAGCAAGTTCACCATGCACCCCATGTGGCCACAGATTCAAACGGCAACGCTCAACCTTGAATCGGCCGCACACCCGATTACCGAGTCGTTACCTGCCCAGTGGCAGATGCAGGACGAGTGGTACAGCTTTGCAAGCAGCGTGCGCGGCCAAGGCAGTGAAGTACTGATGACGGTTGATGAAACGACCTACGACCCAAATTTCTGGTCAATGGGCGAGGATCACCCACTGATCTGGGCGCACGAGCAGGGTGCTGGGCGTGTCGTTTATTCGGCGCCGGGTCACACAGCGGCGGTCTATGAGGATGAGCGTTATCAGCGTTTGTTGCACCAGGCCATTGTCTGGGTGAGCCGTGCGGGCGAGCCTAGTACTGCTGAGGATTAAACGTCTGTTGAGACGTTCTGTTTATCCTTTGAAACCAGCAGGTGCGAGTGAAATATTTTAAAAAAATTGTTAGGTCGATGAGATTGTTAGTATGCATAAATTAATGATGATGGCTGCTGTTTTGGGTGGTGTTTGCTCACTGACCCAGGCCGCCACCCGACCGAATATTTTGGTGTTGATGGCCGAGGACATGAGCTCCCGTGTCGGCGCCTTTGGCGACACGGTGGCGGTCACACCGAACCTGGACCAGTTGGCGCAGCAGTCCGTGCGTTACACCAATACCTTCACGGCGGCGGGTGTTTGCGCACCCAGCCGCACCGCGCACATAACCGGTATGCACCAGATTTCAGTCGGTGGGCAGCACATGCGTACCTCATCGGCGCCCATAGGTGGTTACAAAGCGGTGCCGCCGGTTGAGGTAAAGGCCTACCCAGAACTGTTGCGTGGCGCTGGCTACTACACCTGGACCGATCAAAAGCTTGATTATCAGTTCAGTGGTACCCAGGCGGGCAGCGGGCCTTTTACCATCTGGAACGATGAAGGCAGCGATGGCCACTGGCGCAACCGTGAAGCAGGTCAGCCTTTCTTTGGTCTGATGAATTTTAACGTCACCCACGAAAGTGGCATTATGCAGACGCTGGGCAGTTGGCCTAACAGCGCGATGCATTTTGCCATACAGCTGGTGCGCGCGGCGACCATGCCGGCGGTTGAGGCGACGGCGCCGACGACCCCAGCGCAGGTGATCTTGCCGCCCTATTACCCGGACACGCCAACCGTGCGCGCGGATGTCGCCAAGCACTACAACAATATTCACGCGATGGATCGCCAGGTGGGCGATGTATTGGCCGAACTGAAAGCTGATGGTTTATTGGAATCGACCATTGTGGTTTGGACCACCGACCACGGCGACGGTCTGCCCAGGGCCAAGCGAGATTTGTTTGACTCGGGTATTAAAGTGCCGATGCTGATTCGCTGGCCCGAGGTCTATCGCCCCGCCGATGTGGCGACCAATAGCATCGACACACGTCTGATCAGCTTTGTCGATTTTGC
>Ga0209826_1000264_pt1 | contig 38050 bp, 35 predicted proteins | sample GOMGulsemesocosm_5_FD_184637 | JGI IMG/M metagenome (GOLD analysis project Ga0209826, IMG submission 184637) | Methane-oxidizing microbial communities from mesocosms in the Gulf of Mexico - GOM15C Gulf of Mexico (SPAdes) (version 2) | ecosystem: Environmental > Aquatic > Marine > Cold seeps...
TATTTGATCTATATTTGGATTTACTGACATTCGATTATTCTCTTTTTAAGCGGATACTTGTCAACCTAACAAATTAATTATGGTAAACAACTGGCTCAATATTATACAGCATTACCTGCTTCCGCCTACCTGCATATTATGTGGAAATGCAGGATTTGATTCTCAAGACATCTGCCAAGGTTGTTTTAATGATCTAACCAGAAATATCCATTGCTGTTACCGCTGTGCAGAAATATTTGAAATACCCAATTTAAAACCACAATTATGCGGACATTGCATAAAACAATCTCCAGCATTTGATGAAACACATGCCCCCTTCATTCACCACAGCAGTATTCGTCATTTAATTGCCACATTAAAATTTAACCGACAATATAAAAATGCCCGCTTACTCGGCATGGTACTCGCATCACACCTAGAAAAAACTGCAGAAATGCCCGATTTGATTATTCCAGTCCCTTTACACAGCCTGAGATACCAAGAAAGGGGCTTCAACCAAAGTATCGAAATAGCCAAAACACTATCAAAACAACTCAATATTCCACTCAATACCTCATCCTGTATCAGAGACAGAAACACACCCCATCAAATAGATTTACCTGCAAAAATGCGACATAAAAACATTAAAAATGCATTTAAAATTATTAGCCCAATTAAACAACAGCATATTGCAATATTTGATGATGTTATGACGACAGGGTCTACTGTCAATGAATTGGCTAAATTATTAAAAAAATCCGGGGTTAATAGAGTTGATGTTTGGGCTTGTGCTAGGGCATAAAAACCAAGCTCTTAATCTATATAATAGTGGGTATACTATTATCATTCACATGATTATCAGAATTAAGCCCAGGAAGCACAGAGGACAAGTTTAATGGCTTTGGTGCCTTGTTGGGAGGGGAATGTCATCTTCTTATAGCCATTGACATGGCTTCGCAACATATTTTCGACTAGGTGAAACATCCTTTTACCTAAAACTAAAAGAGGATAAAACCTCACAGATTTTATCCTCTTTTATCAACAATAAGCTTATAACATCGAACTATAGACTTTTTCTTCTAACCAAACCCAAAGCAGCGGTTAAGAATAACCAAAAAGCTGATGGGACAGGAACTGGAGCAGGGGAAGACGCCGCTGTAAATTGAACAGCTTGAATTGAAAAGACATTAAAAGCCTCTTCAGGCATTGCTCCAATTGCAAACCATGAAACACCTTCAGCACCAGGATTAAAACCAGCTGATGTATTGACAAAAGTATTATTAACACCTAGATCATCAATATTATTCAAACTATCTAACTTACTTTCTCCAGACCAATACTCTGCACTGGTTCCATGAGGCCCCAACCCATCAGTTTCAACACCTACCACGTTTACCACTGAATCAAAAGAAAAAACAAGAAACTCAAGATAATCATGAAATATTCCATCAATTTCCACACCACCAACATTATCAAGACCCGGAGGGTTAATAGACGTTGCTGATTTACCTACACCAACCCCTGCAGGGTGTTTACTGTTAGCAATACCATCAATTCCAACAACAACACCAGAAAATACTTCTTTAGTTATTTTATCGTAATAATAAGCACCAATCTTTACCTCTACTCCATCAACATTATGCGTAATTGAATGTCCTAATGAACCGTTCGACTCTTCATATAATTTTACTAAAGAAGCATTAGCTTGCGATGAAAAAACAAGTATTATAGTAAAAAGTAAATTTATAGTTTTATACATTACAAAGAATTCCTAATTATTATTTATTTAAAGAAAGTATGCTTTACACACTTATTGGTTTCCTTATATTCAAGCAAAATATACGCCAATTAACAATATCTCTAGTTATATAAACAAAAAACTACGCTTTCCCTTTTATTTCACTTACAAATTGATTATTTGGTAGATTTAAAAATGCTTTAATGAACTGAGAAAATAAAAGCACAGCTTTAGAAAATTAAAAACATGCCATATGCCATGTAAATGGGGCAAATAACCCATTTAACCCACTAAATAGTCAGCCTAACCTCGCCTTTCGTAGTCTTACAACTACACCAGCTCATCTAATTTTTTCAAGCCACCTGCACTTTATCAAATAGAAAAACTAAAGAAAAACATCAAACTTCCACGGAATCAAAGAAGCTGTTTTATTCGCGGAGAGGTCAGACACTCCTAAATTGAACAGCTTATTTTTAAGCCCTAAAAATTATACCGATACCCTACAATGACAAAATATCCTTTTGTTCGATCGAATTCATCATCATTTGATGCTAAAGCCAAAATTTCATCCGCCCTTCCTTGAAATGTCCACTCCCCCCCACCTTCAACCTCTAATTGAAGGCCTTTGACTAAGCGATGAACAATTCGTACAGACGCCTGATACCCATAGCTTTCCGTATTATCATTATTATCTCTATAATCAAACCTAACTCTAGGGTTTATACGTAACTCAGGAGTTACGGGATACCCAACATTTAAATTTGCAGACACCCTATTTGATCTTTCTAAATCATTATAGCGAACACCTAAGACATAAATATCGCCATCTTTCACCAAATTACTGCCTGTTAAATCAACTGAATAGGCATACTCCAAACCCGTGCTCGCACTCCCAGCAACTCCACCTGAAGATTTTGTGCCTGACGTAGTTGTTACTCTAAAATCACTATTAAATTGGTAATTTTCAGAAAGAGGCCTAGACAAACTAATCGCCAAACTTTGTGTAACGGCTGTTCTATCTTTTGCTAAATCCCTTATTTCATCCTCTGAAAAAAAATCTAATAATTCATTCAACTCTTCAACATCTCTAACACTTTGCCCTTGGAGAGCACTAGCCGTTGTTAAAAAAGGGGATGTTCTATAATCATAGGATAAGTTGATATTGGTTCTATCAGGAAAATTCCATTGCCCTGTAAACAATATTGAATTAAAAGCTTGATGATAAATATCATAATCCACGAAAGTAAAAAATGACTGATTTTCCTGAAAAAACCTAATTTCCCCCCCAACAGCTCGCCTATCTAATACTTTTTGATTGTACTGTTCCATAAAGAATACATTAAAATTTAATGAATCAAAAAAAGTACCCAAATCAGCATTAATGCCGTAAAAATAATGGTCAGTATTGATAAATATATCTCTTGAAGAAAGTACACTATAACCAGCTACTAAGTTTAACCTTACTTCTGAACTAACAGGTGCACTTAAAACAGCACCATCAAACCGCCCAAGAATTCCCCCTGAACTTTGTGATTGACGACCAACACGCAACTCAATATCTAAAGGCTTATGCAAGAACTCCGCATATAATGAATTTATGCGCTCTTCATCATCAAGAGATGAGCCAAGATTGTCATTATAAGACCCTGAAAATCGGATTTTTCCTCTCAAATCCTGCCCCTGAAGAGTTGAAGTTAAATCCAGACTATTTTGCAATGCAGAACGATTTAACCGCGTCTGATCCTTATTAAACTTACTTTCATTTCGATTATAAAACTGAGAAATACTTCCAAACGTATCCCATTGCAGTTTTACTTCTTCTGGCTCATCAATTTTCCCTGCTTTAAGTTTTTCTTTTGGTTCTGTTTTTGCCGTTAAAATACCACTTAGTCGTTGGCTGACTCTTTCTGCATCCTCACCATCAGGGTAAAGCAACAGATATTGTTGATAGATAACTTTTGCATGAGCAAATTGCTTATTTCTTTCTCTCGCCAACCCCTGATACTCTAAAGCCTGCTGTCCATATTTTGATTTAGGAGACTTAATATTCACTTTAGTATATAACTGAATAGCACGAGAATACTCCTTATTTAGCATGGCTTTATGTGCTTCATCCATATAGCCCGCTAACTCAGGATCTTCAATTTGTGATATTTTTTCTCCAGGTTTCAGTCCTTTTGGCAGCACACCTTGTTCAGCCAATTCTTTTTGGCTTTGAATTGGCAAACTCGTAATACGCTCTGGATGGAAGACTTTGACTAAGATATGTAGAGCATTAGTCGCAGGCAATACTTCATATTTAACCGTTCTTTTAAAATACAGTAAGATAGCCCCTTGCAAATCAACTGTAACATTGTATAAAGGGAGAATGGCCGTTGGATTCCAAGGTAATGTTTCAAAATCTGTAGGTGCCTCATTAATTTGCAATGTCCCCCCCGTTCTTCTGACTCTTAACCGAAGCACATCACTACTTTCAGCTGGGGCATAAGAAACCACAGTTAATTGTTGATTTAACCGAATATTGACAATTGAGTGGTCTGACTCTGTTGTCACATTAATCGATTCCAAAACTCTGTCTTCTGCTACTACTCGAGTAGACATTAATATAAAAAAACAAAAGAACAATAGTATTATCTTGTTCTTACAAACGGAAAAAATGGATTGCATTATAAAAAAGGGCTTGGGCTGAGGGTGCTAGTTATGACATTAATGCCATTCATTAAAAAATTGTAACTACTCTCACATCAAACTGAGAGGGTGTTAGATGAGGGGTAGTAAAAACTCTTTTTTCCTTTTTCTTTTTTAAGTTAAGAGGAAAGCAATACTGCAGAAGAGCTGTTTTTATTCTTCCCCCACCCTTCCCTCCAAAGGAATAAGGGGCTATGAGCCACCTTTTTATAGGGTGAGTAGTTACAAAAAGAAGACTATCTATATAGCCATCCTTTTATCAATTATTACAATATTGTTCCCCTAGCCTTAGAAAAATAATAAAACTCAATGTGAAGTTTATTCAAGACTTTCATCACCACGCCCCTCTTTGAGGCCTATGATCTGGCCCTGACCTTTTAATAGATATCTTGGTAAAAGTATTATCTTCATATACATGACAACTTCCCGCACAATCCTTTAATTCATTTGCGCTGTAATTTATTTGTGGAGTTTTCTTATGAGACTGAGGTTTATAATCACTAAGATGACAACTAAGACACTGACTACTGACATTATCATGATTAAAAGTGACTAAACTCCACAAATTACTTCGATGACAATCTTCACAAATATTAGGAGTACTGGGATGACCTGCTGGTTTTCCCTCCGCCATTCGTCCATTATGACAAGAAGAACAACTACCAAAAACTGCTAAATGATCAACCCTATAAACAGGTGTCCAAGCTCGTCGTCTATGACAATCATTACAGGTATTACTACTTAAAATATGAGTAACGGGCTTTGCAGGTGCCGAAATTCCATTATGACAAAGCGAACAACTCCCCGTGACATTACTATGATCCATCACCACTTGAGACCAAGTCTGAGTAACATGACAATTATCACAGCGATTATCACTAGAGATATGATTGATTGGTTTACCCTCAGCATTCCTTCGATTATGACAAGAAAAGCAAGAACCTAGTGTTGCAGTATGATCAACCCTTACAACAGGAACCCAACTGCGATCTCTATGGCAATCTTCACATAAATTTGTTGTATTCATATGATTGATTGGTTTTCCAGAGGCCAATAGACCATTATGACAAGACGAACAACTTCCTATTGCTGAATCATGGTCAAAGTTTACAACAGGTAGCCAAGCAGTTATTTGATGACAACTTTCACAGTTATTTGATGTAGGCAAATGATTATCTATCTGACCTGTAGCAATTGATCCATCATGACAGCTTACACAGTTAGCTGAATTATCAGGATGAACAAACGCTGAACTTAATGGATCAAGTTGTGTAACCTCTAGGTTGCTATCTTTTGATACAGAAGTTGCAGCAACAGCTGTGGCAGATTGAGCGACAGGAACAGCAACTGACACTGAAGAAACATTTGCCACTCCATTTTCTTCATCTTGTGCCCCCGTCCATGCAACACCTCCGTTAAAGTGACAGTTATCACAAGTGCTACTACTCACAATGTGATCACCTGGCTGACTAGTGCTTATTGGTGACCTTCCATCATGACAATCATCACATGTTCCCTGAATCACATCACTGTGATCGACATTAACAATAACATACCAGTCTTTAGTCAATGCATTATGACAACTCTCACAAGTATCACTAGAAGTCATATGTCGCCGACTCATTCTTGATGCGCCTGAGTGTGCACCATCATGACAACTAAAGCAATTGGTTGTCGTACCACTATGATCAAAGGTTGCACCATAAAAATCACTCGTATTATGACAATCATCACATGCGTCATTGCTGGGTATATGCTGACTACTTTTAATGGGCCCAATGGCATTACGTGAACTATGACAATCATCACACGTTCCCTGAATTACATCACTATGATCTACATTAACAATCACATACCAATCTTTAGTCACTGCATTATGACAACTCTCACAGGTATCGCTGGAGGTCATATGCCGCCGACTCATTCTTGATGCGCCTGAATGCCCGCCATCATGACAACTATAACAATTCGTTGTTGTTCCACTGTGATCAAAAGTTGCCCCAAAAAAATCACTCGTATTATGACAATCATCACATGCGTCATTGCTGGGTATATGCTTACTGCTTTTAATAGGGCCAATGGCATTGCTTGAACTATGACAATCATCACACGTCCCTTGAATCACATCACTATGATCTATCCCAGTAATAGAATACCAACTCTTAGTCAATGCATTATGACAACTTTCACAAGTGTTACTGGATTGCATATGGCTTGCACTCCATGTAGAGGTGCCAGAGTGCTTACCATCATGACAACTATAACAATTTGTTGTTGTACCACTATGATCAAATGTACCCACTGTATATGTAGATGTACTACTATGACAGTCCTCACACACATCACTCGATTGAATATGATCTGGCGGTTTTCCTACTGCAAGCCTATCATTATGACAACCCTCACAATCACCTATGACATCATCATGTGTTTTAAAATCAATTTCTGCCCAGTTAGTTCCATTAAGGCCATGGCATTCAGCACAGTCCCCCCCACTATTGATATGGCCAGGGTTCTTGCCCAATGCAGTAATAACCGTTGAACTACTGTGACAACCTTCACAGGCTGTGGGTGTACCTTTATAAATACCACGCACATGACAGGAAGAACATTCAACGCTTTGATGAGCAGATGAAAGATGAAAACCTGTCGTTAAATGATCAAAATTTGAATTAGCCTGGTCAGTACCCACATCCGCATAAGATGCACTAGACAAAAAAATAGTTACAAATAATGCCCGCCCAATAAGTAAAAAGGAGTCACTTAATAGCCTGAAAAACCCTGTCAATATCATTAACAATACGCTTAATTCAGATGATACTACTCTATTCATATTCATTACCTATATAAACCTTAAACTTAAGCCACTCATTAACGAACAATCCTTAAATCTTTAAATGAACTTGTCACATGACACCGTTCACAATATATGCTTAGGCTCCCCTCATGCACATCATCTTTTTCATGGCATGAAATACAGGTTGTTAATAAATGAAGGTCATTCCCTTCAACAGGTTCAGTATGGCATGCATGACAATCCAGGTCTTTATGCTCACCGTCTAACAAATAATCTGTTTGAACATTATGATCAAAAAGCCAAACCCCCCAGCCATTGGGGTTGTGACAATCAATACAATTTTTTCCTAACCTTTTTTCATGTACATCATCCGTTTGATGACAACTGTCACAGGCTAATTTTGCATCAGTATAAACATGAGATTGATGACACTCTTCACAAGGCGCTGTTGCATGCAAGCCAACAAGCGGAAACCCTGTCAAATCATGATCAAAAATAATTTTTTTATTCCAGCCTTCTTCACTATGACAATCATTACACTCTTTTCCCTGATCTTCTTTATGCACATCATCTTGAAGGTGACAGCCTATACAACTTGTTTCTAATTCTTCCTTATAAATATCGCCTTTATGGCAGCTAGTACATTCATTATCTTTATGAACCCCCTTCAATGGAAAATCTGTAGTGTCATGATCAAACTGAAATTTAAGCCACTTAACGGTGTCATGACAATCATCACATTTCAAGCCATTTTGCCCACGATGTTGATCATCTTTTTCATGACATGAAACACAATCCATTTTGGTTTCTTTATCATATATCGGTTCTTTATGGCAGGCATCACACACAACATCCTCGTGAGTACCTAATAAGGGGAACTTAGTCTGGTCATGATCAAAAGTACCTTTATCCCAATCTTGAGCTGTATGGCAATCCTGACATCGCTTACCATAGCGCCCACCATGAACATCATTAATAATATGACAAGTCACGCACTCAATAGATAAAACTTTACTCATATTTGCTGTATGACAACTATCACAAACCAAATCTTCATGCTTAAATCGTAAAGGGAAATCTGTTTGATTATGATCAAAATCATAATCCAGCTCATTCCATTGCCCTTCGTTATGACAATCATTACATTCTTTGCCTAGAAGACCTTGATGAGGCTCATCTTCTTCATGGCATGAAAAACACTCACTAGGTGCATCACGATATTGCTTATCTTTTTTATGGCAACCATCACAAGCCGCAAGCTTATGACTGTCTTTTAACTCAAAATCTGTTTGTTTATGATCAAATGTTGCCTCTTCAAATATCACAATATCAGCATCACGACCTTTATGATCTGTGTGGCACTCTGAACACTTACGGTCTCTAACTTGTTCATCTCCGTGATAGCCTTTTTTTATAAAAACATCTAAATCAATTTCTTTATGACAGTCCATACAAAGACCACTTTGTACTTCTTGTTCAAAATTCTGGTGACAGTCTTCACATCTATCCTCGTATTCAGCATGGTCTTTAATTAATTTCCCAGGCATCTCTAACTGTTCAATTCGTAAAGCAGAGGCTGTTTGAGGAAAAACAACAATAAACAAGGTAATAAAAAGAAAAACTCTATGCATGAAAAATAAATTTACTGAATTATTTGTAAAAATAAGATATTTAAACAGAAAAAGACAAGAAGCTATGACTTAAGAAAGATGCAGTGTTCACTACTCTAAAAAAAGGATCACGTAATTTGATGAAAAAATAATATTTAGAAAGAACAGCATATAAATTAATGGCAACTACATACAACCATTAAGACATACCTTTGCCATCCTTTTCAAAATATTACTTCAATCGCTTTTGTTGAAAAGATATGCCAGTTAGACCTAATAATCCAGAGATCATAAACCAAAGAGTAGCAGGTACAGGTACAGCATTGAGCTCAGCAGACTGTGCTGAAACGAAGGGGTTGGCTGTAATATTATCAATACTTAAAGTAGCAGAAATTTTATCAACGCCCCAGCCTTTCGCATCATTTTCGCTAGATAAAATCCGCAAATGGGAAACATTAGTTAATACTTCTGAGGCACTTTGTTCACCTCTAAAACGTGTTAGATCATCTGCTGCCAAACTTAAACTAATCGTATGCCACTCACCATCAGCCACAAGCTGTTGAGAGGTAGTTGATACATAGCGAGAATAGTCACCAGAAGGCGCACTATCAAAAATAGCCAAACGCATATATAAAGCTTCTTCTGTTAATGAATATGCTTTCATAGTTAATGAAATTGAACCAATCCCAGTATAATCTCCAGCCCACTGCTTCTCATTAAAAAAAACCATTCGTGAACCTGCATCAAAACCACTAGCTCCTTCGCCATAAGATTTCACTTGTAAAAAGCGATTACTTTCGTCCTCATTTGCCAAGTTAATAGGTGCTCGATCAGACCCAGCATTTTGCCCTTTTACCCATGAATTTGTCGTTCCATCTTCAAAATCATCAATCATTCCAGGCAAGATAACATTGGCTGATAAGTTTGTTCCCCAAGAAACCAGGACAAGTAAATAGATAGTGTGTAATGTGACGCTTTTCATTGCAACGCTCTTATATTTTACGAAATAAAGACAAATCATGCTAAAAAGCATAATCAGATTAATTAGGAAGGTGAACAAAAAACGAGTGAGTATTCAAGGTTATTCTGTCTAATCTTCCAAAAAGGGGGGCTATTCATTAATAGAGCCCCCCCTAATGTTAAAAACATATAAAAATATGTGGTTAAAAAATCACCATTTTTATATGCTCTAGCAGATTTTAATTTTTAACTAAATAGATAAAGAACAAGTTAATTAAATCAAATAATTTTGCTTAAATTGCTCTTTATTATTTTTGCTTACTAGTTGTTTAACAAATTCAATTTAATAAAAAGAAATAAGATAACATTCTGACTCCCTTTCACTTTTAGCCTAAGCCCACTTCTGCAAAAAGTGGGCTTAGAAGCAATAATTCATCAAACCAAATTATTTGCTAAACAACTTAATTACTTTACAAGTAATTAAGCAGCGCGCTTTCTTGACACTGCTAAACCAGCGATTGCTGAGGTAAACAACCAAACAGCACCTGGTACAGGAACAGCAGAAACACCACCAGTACCGCCAACATCACCAGAAGTAGACATTGAAGATAGTTGAATATCATCAATCCATAATTCAGCGTTTACTAGCTCTTCACCTGCATTGTAGCCATTAAATTCTCCACGTCTCTCATGATAAACCTCACCAAACACACCTTGAGTAAAACGTAAATTAACAATATTGGCTAAAACTTCTTCTACCGTAAATTCTGCTCTTGACGAACCATGTCCCCCAATAGGAACAAAGTGTAAATTCTCAGTTAAAGAAAACTCCATCTCATGCCATTCACCATCATTAACCAACTCAACAGCTTCAGTTGCATAACGTGCACGAAGACCAGCCAAGCTGTTACCGAAAGCCAGATGCATGTTAAGTGTTGAATCACCCAGATTTTTCATCTTTGCAACAACAGAGGTAACACCCATATTGTTATAGTTTCCACGATATTCCTTTCCCGCCATTAGCGCAATACGCGTATCATGAGCACCCGAGTCATCTGTGGTGTATTTTAAAAAAGTATTACCATTGTCTTCAGCACCCACAGAAACATTAATATGATCATGTGAACGTGGACCGATATGCCAGCCTTGAGTTGTTCCATCATCAAAATCTGACATAACACCCGTTGCATGAGCACTAACACTTGTTATAGCTAAAGCCATAACCGCTAAAATCTTATTCATTTTATTTTCCTAATTTTAATTTTCTAGTCGCCATCATTACGATGGCTGTATTAATGTTAAAAGTAACTGCTTACGAACGACGTTTACCCATAAAACCAAGTAAACCTAAAGCAGGTCCCATTAGAAAAATAGCGCCAGGTACTGGTACTGCAGTTAGCATAAAAGCATGTCTGGCACTTCTACCATTCGCTTCATCTGTCCAGAAATTAGCATCACCAACAATAGTGCCATCATCATTAATGCTATAAGCACCACGAAATGAACTTAATAATGCTTGGTCTGAAGCAGATAGCAGTGACATTAAGTCAAACATTTCACCGTCCACATAAAGAACAGCAAAGCTGTCACCCTCTGCATCCTTAGCACTACCCACAACATCACCATGGATATTGATATCATTCCCTGCTGAGTCACCACCCATACCACCTAGGGTTTGCATACCATTAACAGCATCATAAACAAAAGCAGTGAAATTATTATCACCATCTAAAGAATAACCTGTAGCCATACCATTTTCATTAACCGCACTCGCTTCTGAATGCCCAGAACCATCAAGTGATCCCATACTTGTTGCTACGCCATTTTCATATATAAAACCACTAATTCCACCAGCAGCTGTTGTTGCTGTACCCACAATCTGATCTGAATCATTGATATCGAAAGCAAAAGAACGTGCGCCGCCTAAAAGTGATCCTTGTAACTGATCCATGCTACCTGTAGCTGTATCATAAACATAAGCAACATGATCTGATCCGTCAGCTTGTGTATTTGACCAACCTACGACTTTACCATTGTTATTAATACCATAGGCACGAGACTCTTTCCCATTTCCTAATGTACCAATATTTTGCATAAAGCCTGTTTTATTGTGATGTACAAATGATTGATAGTTTCTAACACCAGACAGATCATAAACAGGGGCAAAACCCGCAACCAGACCACTATCATTAATCCCTCTAGCCGCAGCGCTACCATGGCCGCCCGCGTAACCTAAACCACCAATATCTTCTACATGGTTTGTTTCAGTATAAAAACGTGCAGCATTTGTTGTTCCACGTGTATCTGTACCAAGGCCAGTTGGTACTCGACTACGAGTACTTCCTGCCACTAAACCTGTATTACTAATTGAATAGGCAACAGAACGGTCGCCTTCATGACTGACACCTAAGTCAGTCAATCTATATGCTGGTGCAGCAAGTACACTAAAACTTGCCGTAGATAATAGTGCTATAGCTACAACATTACGTTTAATTTTCATAAATATTTCCAAAATTATAATAATTTCTTACGTTTTCCACGTTTAAACTAGACCTAAACTTAACAAGCCTTCAATTTAAAACATGTAACTCATTTAGAGTTTAAGATTAATGTATCAAAGAAAAAAAAAGCCTTGATACTGTAAGTTTTGGAATGTCTTTAAGGTTACCCCAGAGACATTCCATAAAAGCTTTCGCCTACTTTAAATTCGCGTAGAACGAGCACTTTAATAGAGTTATGTATATAAATGCATAACTCTAACACCCTTATTAAGCCACACCCCTTGACTTACCTTGGGAGGGGTATAATCAAGCTTTACGGTTTTTTGATGAGAAAGCACCAAGACCTAGTAAACCTGAAATCATTAACCATGCTGCAGCAGGAACTGGCACTGCTGATACAGCCGCATGTGTCTGGAAGTTATCCATTCCAACTGTTGCTTCTATAGCATCTACCCCTGCCCACTGAGGATATTCTTCATTCGATACAATTTTAAACTCATGGATACCTGTAATTGCTGCAGCAAACTGCTCTTCACTAGTAGCTGAAAATTCATCACCCCAAGTCCATGCATCATCTCTACCGCCCGGGCTGACATAAAAGTCGTCTGCATTCATTAAAAATTCCAAGGTGTTCCAAACCCCATCAGTATCTACAACTCTAGCCACTTTACTTGAATAGAATAAGTCATCAGCACCATGAAAGTTAAGACGAAGATAAAGTTGACTTTCTGTTGACGACTCCGCTTTAAAATCGGCACTAATTGAAGAGACTCCAGTATAATCCCCATGCACAGAAGAATTATTAAAAAAAGCCATTCTTCTATTAGGGCCAGACCGTGAACCAAACTCATTACCAAACGATTTGAATTGAAAATAGTGATTTCCATTACTTTCCCTTTGGATACTAGGTAGCAACTTACTTTCGCCTTCACTTTCGGACACATCTGTACCAGCTGAACCACCACGCCATCCACTTAGCGTTTCTACTTCAAAACCTCTATCTTCTTGAATATAGCGATCTACAGCTTCAAAATCTTCCATCATCAACCCATCACTCGTACTAGCCGACGCAGTAGATATACCTGTCATAAAAACACCCGCAATAAGGACAGGTTTCATTTTATTTATCATTTTTTTTCCTAAAGTTATTGGTTTTAACCGTACTTAAATGTAGATTATTAAACAATGATCAGTTCAACCTTTTTACACAGTTAAATAACAGCTCAATGTTTAGAATCTGAAATACGAATAATCAGCACTTGTTACCGAAGCCGCAATTTATATCCCAGTGCTTCCCCTCCCCACAAGAGAGAAGCGAGTCCACAATAATTAATGATTGCGAACATACAATCCACTACAACTAAAGCAAAATATATGCCATAAAAACCATTCAAATACACCATTCTTTCAAGCGTTTTACATGAACTCAAAGTACTACTATTCATTAGCAGTAAGAAATAGACTACTTTATATTTCACGAGAAACGCTCTTTATACCCACAGACCCTAATTTTTATCACATCCTTTTTTTAAAAAATATAGGTCATATAACCTACATTTAAGATTTAAAATAAGGCATATACCACCCTTCTTGTTTTGTGATTATTTCCTTTCTTCGTAACCACAGTTAAAAATACCCCCCATATTTGTAGAAGCCTTTCTCCCAACCCTCCATCAAGAGGTGGAAACAAGATATAGACTTAGGGCTATTCTTTATGGATACAAGTTAGTGAAGTGTTAGCTCCATAAAACTTGTGTAGATACCTATAGGGCAGAAAGACGGAGCTAAGAGCTAAAGCCAATTATTTATAGGCCGGGGATTACAGAAAGAATTGCACAGATACTTCTATATCTCAGGAGAGAAGACATCACATAAAAACTTATGGGGCTCTTCATACTCCACTTCAAGCAGTTTAAAAAAAAGTATCAAGCCATCGATTATTTGGCGAATAATCATCTAACAATTTAATCACCTCTTTTACCTGGGTTGCCTTCGCCAATTGAAAAACATTCTCTTTATTGTTATTGCGAATATTGGGGTTTGCCCCCTTTTCTAACAACAACTTAACAATATGCACATTCCCATTCCTTGTCGCATTGATTAAAGCGGTGTTGCCATCCAAGTTCTTTTTATTAATAACAGAAGCTGTTAACAACATTTTTACCAATTCCAAGTTTCCATTATCCGCTGCCAACATGAGAGGCGTACTACCATTTTTTGTTGCGACATCTAATTTTGCATTATTTTTTATCAACTCAGAAACTAGAGCATTATCCTTATTCACCACCGCCAGTAATAATGGAGTTATACCTTGCAAATCTGCAATCTCAGGATTAGCCCCTTTTTTTACAAGAGGAGAGATATATTTTATTTTTTGCGCCTTAACCGCATACCAAAGTGCTGTTCGCCCAAGCTTATCTTTCTGATTAATTGGCTGTTTTCGCTTAAGTAAATCAGCGATCAATGCTTCACTTGATAACTGGGAAGCAGACATTAACGCAGTAACACCCTGTTGATTTATTGTCTGATAATCTGCACCCTGTTTTAACAATATACGAGCAATACCAAATTGCTTACACGTAACAGCCAAAGACAAAGCTGCCTCACCATCCTCACGTTTCATATTTATTTTGGCAGAATGATTCAACAATTGTCGTACATTTAAACTATGTCCTTTTCTTACCGCCCACATTAGGGCAGTATTTCCTTTTTTATCAACTAGATTAATATTTGCACCTGCTTTAATTAGCTCATCAGCTATTTCGTAATAACCTTTTATTGTTGCTCTCATTAAAGCCGTCATACCTTCTCTGTCTCGCTGGTTGACATCCTCCCCTTCCTTAATTAAACGAGAAACTGACTTAGAATGCTCCCTCCAACTGGCTACAATAAGAGGCGGCCAAGCATGAAATGGATCCTCTATCTGATTATTTTTAATAGCTGTCGAACTTTTCAACTTATCTATGGGAATCAAGTCATTATTAATCCTTTTAGCTGAAACTCTCGCCCCTTTCGATGCCAGCAATACTACAACTTTTTCATGATTTTTTGCTTTAGCAATATCTATTGCACTCAATAATGTTTTATTTTTTTTGTAAATATCCACATCTCTGCTAATCAACAACTGAGCAAGGTCTAGATCCCCTTCATTTGCGACCAACATAAGCGCTGAATTATCTAGTTTATCCACACCATTTATGTCTATTCCAGAGTTAATCAACAATTTTGCCACCTTGAAACGTTGATTTCTTATAGCAATAAATAAAGCATTATCACCTTGCTTATCTTTCTTGTTAATATTCATTTTCTTCGTAGCTATTAACCATTCAACCACCTGAATAGCACCATTTTCAGCCGCAAACATTAAAGAATTTTTCCCGACCTTATCTACAAAGTTAATATCAGCGCCTTTAACATCCAAGGCTTTCACCTGATCTAAAAAATCATTTTTTATTGCCCAAAATAATTTTTCTTTTACATCTTTTTCCTTTAATCCTGCAAAAATATCTTTTGGTTTATTTTCCAGATAATCTATTGCCATTGGATATCCTGCCGAAGCAGACCTCTGATACCAATACATGGATTTCTGCTTATCACGCACTACTCCCCATCCATTTTCATACATTTTTGCAAGATTAAATTGTGCTTTTATATGCCCTAAATTAGCTGATTTTTGCAGCCAAAAAAAAGCTTGCTTAAGATCCTTATCAACCCCTAAACCTGAGCGAAACAAAGTCGCTAGTTGATACTGCGCCTCAACATAGGACGATTCAGCTAAAGGTAATAATAATTCATAAGCTTTATTGTAATCACGCGCACGTATTGCATTTTTTGCAACATCAATAGGTGTTGCATTGACTTGAATAGGAACTATTTGAAAGATAAAGAAAAAAAGAAGACTTCTGAGAACCATATTTATTTTTAGACCTTATTTACAACTTAATTTTGCAAAGAAACGATAAACAATTAAACCGTGCCATACTTCGTTTCATATTTAATACCAATATCACTTAAAAACCCAGTAGGTAATACCCCGCCAGCACAGATGATAACAGCCTCATTAACCACTTCTACCTCCCCTCCCTCAAAACTAATAACAACTTTATCTTGCCCAATATTACTCACATTCGAACTCAAATAAACCTTTAGTCGTCCATCCGCTTCAGCCGCTTCTACCTTTTTCCTATTTTTGCCTTTAGCTCTGTTAAATGCTGCACCTCGATATGACAATGTGACAGTAACACCCTCCTCTTCAGCCAAACTATGAGCTGCCTCTAAAGCACTATCTCCACCACCGACCACTAAAACATGCATACCTTTATACTGCTCAGAATCAACTAAGCGATAAACAACTTTATTCTGTTCCTCACCTGGTACATTGAGTTTCCGCGGCGTCCCTTGGCGACCAATCGCAAGCAGCACTGTTTTAGTGTTTAAAGTACTATTCTCATTGATAACATTAAAACCTTCACCATTAGGGGTGACTGACTTTACACGCTCATTAAAATTTATTTTTAAACCTGTTTTATCAACAATCGCTTGCCAAAAATCCAACAAATCCTCTTTTGTTGTCTCAATAATATCAACCGTCCCTTCTAGCGGTAATTCAACAGGCGCAGTCATCACCAATTTACCTCGCGGATAATGCGCCACAACCCCTCCCAAAGAATCTTGTTCAATGGTTTTAAACTTAAGGTTTTTTTTCATCGCGGCTAAAGAAGCCCCTATACCGGCAGGTCCAGCACCAACAATCACAACATCCAATTCATTATCATGCGAACCTTTCACCAGATTATGAATAGAATCCATTGCTTGCACACCTTGATTAATAGCATTGTGTATCAACCCCATTCCACCTATTTCACCTGCCAAAAAGACACCAGGGACATTAGTTTCAAAATTAGATGCCATATTGGGAATATCAACCCCGCGTTCCTCTGTTCCAAAAACAAGAGTAATCGCATCAACAGGGCATACATCTTTGCATGGTCCATGACCAATACAACCTGCTGGATTTATCAATACTGCTTTATTATCGATCATCCCCAAAACATCATATTTACTTTCTGGACAAGCAATATTACATGCCCGACAACCAATACAACGATTATGGTTAATGATCGGGTGCAATGAGGCTGGGTGCATCATGCCATCTTCAATCGACTCACTAAGCACCTTAACCGATTTTATGTGTACTCTTTTTTTATAATATAAATATATGAGCGAAATAATGAGCATTGGAACCACATAAACCAACATAAGGATATTTTCTTGAAAAAGCTCATTTAGAACATTGTATTGGTTTTGAAAAATCATGTTTTCTACTTTATTTATTAAATCTTAATTAATATTTAAGCAAAATTTACACCACAATATTTACTCTTTATTATTGAAACGACAAACTACTGTTTCAAAAAAACATTTGAGTTTTACTAATCACAAGTCATACTATTATTATTCACAAATCCTAAATCCCCGTAATAGTGTCATTTAACACAGAAAATTAGACGGAACTTCATTCAAATGAATAAACAAGCAATAAAAAAAACTGATTTAAAACCTGAACAAGAAGAACAGGAATCCCTTGTTTTAGAAAAAAGACAACAAGAAATAGACCTTATGTTTCTTTCTCAAGGCATTGAAACAGGCCCGATTATATTTACCATTGTTACTCTCATAGTAATATATTTTGGCTGGACAAATGATTTAGGTAATTACATAACAGCTGAATCAGGGGCAGGATATTTTCTGGGTATTATTGGCAGTGTTATGATGTTGTTAACTTTACTTTATTCCTTAAGAAAACGTTTAAAATCAATGCGCACATGGGGCGAGGTTCGCAACTGGTTTACCGTCCATATGATTTTAGGTATTTATGGCCCCATTCTCACTTTATATCATTGTAATTTTAGTATCGGCACATCACAAAATGAAAAAGTTGCCGTCATTAGTATGCTGGTAGTTGTGATCAGCGGTTTTGTAGGACGCTATGTTCACGATAAAATTCGATATGGAATATATAAGCATGAAGCAGCGCTTGAGAATCTTCAACTGGATAAACTAATTACTGAAAATGGGCTATCCAATCTACACCAGGAAAACCCTACTTTATTTAAAAACATATTAATCCACAATGATAATATTCAAGTAGATTCTTCAGGTTTAATAAAATGTTTTGTTAGAATGCTTTCCTTAAATACGGTGACTAGAGTATCGTACGCCCTCAATAAAAAACAGCTAAAAACAGCATGCAAACAAATGGCTGTAAAGGAAAGCTGGAGCCCAGATAAATATAAGCAAACATTTCATAAAGCTCATCATTTTTTAACGGCACATTATGATACCGTGCGAAAAATAGCCTCTTACACTTTTTATGAACGTATTTTTAGCATTTGGTTTTTTCTCCACATTCCTCTTTTTTACATGCTAATTGTCTCAGTCATTTTTCATATCGTTGTTGTTCATATGTATTCTGCACACCCTTTTTGATAACCACCATGACTTGGCTAAAAATCAGGGGTTGCATTCAAATTACTATTAGACAATAAGATACTCATAGTTTGTAAAGAAGCTTCTTTTTCGTAAACCGTCAGAAAAACTTGACGGCTTGGAAGGTAATAACCTTGCTCTGGCCACTTATCACCAATATCAGGAGGCCTTTGGAATCGTTTACTTTTATCTAAATATTTCGTATACGCAACGGCAATACCTTTGCGTATAGCAGAAACAGCCTCCATTATTTCCTCTACCGACACTGTTTCATCTGGGTATAACCACGTTGTAGCCCCCATTATCTCGTGTAATTTCCAGTCTTTTTTAGGAGTATTAGGATGTTCGTTATGACATTTTACACAGCCTTCAGAAATAGCATAATCAGGAAACATCGCCACATATCTTTCAATATCCGCTGAATAAAAAAATACAGGGGCTAAATGCTGTTTGAGCTGTAAAAACTTTTCCACTTGAAGCCCTGAAAATTTATTAGTTGATACAATAGGAAAATCTGATCCCAAAAAAAGACCTAAAGGAACAGAGCTTTTCTCGAGATTCATAGACACTTCTCGCAAAAAAAGGGCTGGTAATGGGCCCGCATCTATCGTTTTATTTTTCCATTTTTCACTAAACTTTAACTCAACTTCTTTTCCTTTTCCTACAATTTTCGTGGTGTATATTTTTCGGGCTACTGCATTTTCAGCGGCAACAACTTGAAATAACACACTGACTGGAAACTGACTTCCTACTTTAATTTCTTTATCAGGTAAAGATTCAGGCGCTGTTTTAAACAAATAAATACAAAGTACTATTAAGATAAGCACACTCACAATAAAAAACTTATTTTTCATAGATACTTTCCTTTGCTTTATTAATAATATCTCCAGAATAAGGAGAAGACCCTGTATTAAAATAATCCAATATTCTATTAAACTTAATATGTCGTCCTACAGTTTTTTCAATTTTCATATCATGATTTCCATGAAAATCATGACACCCCAAACAAGTATCCCAATCTTTCCTTTCAATTAATTCATGGTGAGGCACAGTGATTGAATCCTCTTCAATATGCATTTCTTTATGGCATATCTGACAATCAGTGGGTTTAAATTGACTTACTCTTTTTGCCAAATGCTCCTGATGGCATGAGATACATAACTCAGGATGAATTAACTCCCGTGCCTCTTTAAATTTAGGTTCGTTAAATCGATAACTAGGATGATGATCATCTTCTCTATCATGACAGGCAACACATTGTTTATTACCTATTTTAGTGTATACAAAATCACTTTCTGTTTTCCTATCTTCCAATAAATACTGCACGTTTGCTTGAAGCTGTTGCCGAATCGTTCCATCTGAAGAAATATGACACTCATTACAAGCTAACTTTTCATGACCAGGGTTTAATGGCCCAGAACTATGCCAAGTATCCACATCTTGTTGTAATAACAAAAATATCATTATCACAGATAAACAGAGCCCCACTAAATAACCATACGCTTTAGCTGTCATAAGGTATTAAATCAAGAGTAAGAAAAAGCAATAAAAACATGATAAAGCATTAAACTTGTCACCATCACTGATAAAAAAACATGCACTCCCAACCAGGTCTTATAAACCTTTTGATTCTCAAAAATAGCCTGAAAATTATCCCTATTACATAAAGGCAACAAAAAATTTATCAGATAGGCTAGCGATAAAACCAACAAATATGCATACCCAATCTTTGTTGAGTGTAGATAAAGTATAGCGGGGGCAAAAGCACCACTCATTTTATGTATTTTCTGGTAAGCAAGAAACCCCTTATTTTCTCTAATTAATCGAACCAGTGGATAACTCCATTGAAAAGAAAAAAAAGCAAGCAAACCATATCCTGTCCAGCGTTTATAATATTCCTGCAATTGCAAAGCCTCTAATGCTGGAATTTTAAGGTTGAAGCTCTCCTGAATAACATAACTTAAAAACAAAAAAATCCCGATATAGCAATAAAGATTGAAACTGTTTTGTGCACTTACCTTTGAATGCGCAACTTTATCAGACAGGTTTTTACTTGTTAAAGGATAAATATTATGTTCTTTAACATTCGCGTTTAATAAACACTTCTGAACATGTAACTCATACCCAACAGGCCCCGAAATATAATAAAGTGTATCTAATCGTGCTTTGTTAACAATTTGTTTTACATCCTTAAAACAAATATTACCTTCAACCGCAGTATTTCTTAAATTTACTGAAAATTCCTCTGTATTTGTAATCAGCTTTTTAAATTCAATTTGTGCTTGTTTAGAAAATTTAGCCCTTCCAACCATAGAGAAATCAATATGAAAACGATCATACTTTAACTTTTCTTTATAAATAGATCGACAAGCAGAAATAACAGGGGTGATACCTATTCCGCCTGCAAAACAAATGATAGGTCTAGCGTTATTTTCTATATTAAAAAACTTGTCACCTTGAGGATCAGAAACAAGTAGGTCTATCGGTAGTTTCTGGCTAAATAACCACTCGGTAAGCACCCCATCTGGCTTCCTTTTAATCGTGATTTCTCTATAGTTAAGTTCTGAACGCATAGAACTAATAGCATACGGCCTAGCAACCCATTGCCCGTCTATATTTGCTTTAACCAGAATATGATGCCCAGCCTGATGTTTTGGAAATTGATAGGACTTATCACATGCAAGCAATCGAAATGACTTTATATCTTGAGCAATAGAATGACTCTTTTTAACTCTGACGGCTGTCCATTCAACTTTATCTCCCAGCATTTCATGTAATTTTATGGCACAAGAACCACAACCTGTAGACGCCTGAGTCTTGTCAACTAATTCAGAAAAAGTTGAAGAACCCGCGTCAATTGCGTTTTGTATGGTAGATTTAGTGATTCCCATACAATGACATAAGGTTAAATCATCGTCATGCATCTTAAAATATAAAACATCCAGAAACTGTGTATTGTTAAATTTCTATTGTTTTAAACAGGGTGCAAGGAATTAGGCTTAATATTGCTTCAAGACTTTATTAAATTTATGCTATATTTTTCAAAAAAAACGAATAGCACGGTCTATTATTTTGACTTGAGCTACCTACCTCGCTCCCCTAAGCGGATAATAACTTTTTTAAAAACAATAGTCGTCATAGTTTGAATAGATATACAAACCATAAGGTTCATTCTAACAGATTTTCTTATCTTTATTTTACATATTTAGGAGGGGGCTGCGAGTATTATAAATACAGCAATACTTTTTTAACTATTAACAACAAAATGCTATTTACTTTTTATCAACTTGAGCCTCTGTTTTAGATAGAATACCTAGACCCTAACTTTTCAGAAAACCCTGCAATAAAATACTAGGTAATCTTTGAAGATAGAGCAACGCACTAGAGCTGGAAACCCGTAGGTAAAATATGCAGGAACCATTAATTTATATTTGTCTAGAATAAATCAAAGAGTGCCTTCTTCTATCACTAACTCTTTTCTCCATAATCACCTCTGGCGTATCTAAAAGGGTTAATCTCGGGTCATTAACGGCAGATCGATTAAAATACTCTCTAACAGTTATCTTTAATTTGTTAAAAAGACAACCATCTAATTGCCTAATTACTTTCTTTGCAAGTTTTGGGGAACAAACTCTTACGATGCCATACTGCTCAATAGGGTGACAAAAACTATCCTGCCTTTCTAGCATTTCAACAGAGCAAACAGCGACTTTCAGGCCAAGGTCATCATCAGATTCAACATTAAATGTTGAATCTATAAATTCTACCAATTCCTGCCTAGAAATTCCTATAGGGATATTTTTAAATAAAATATTCATACAAGACCTATTTTTTGTAAGGTTTTATTAGTATAGCTATTTATTATAACTTTTCAATATTAAAATTTAACCACTCTACTACCCTTCATAATCTAAAAATCATGACAAATTTCAGTTTACCTTTAGTAATTATCTTGACCTTATACAGAAAATAAAACTACCATGTACTATCGATACCACTAAGGCTAATCATGGGACAAGAAATTTCTTTTTCACAATTTGATAATAGTGATTTTGATCGTTTTTACCAAAAACTCAATCAAGAAACGGCTTTACTAAAAAAAATGATTGAGCAAAAAAAGTTCTCAACTCGCTCGCCTGTTGCTGGTTTTGAAATTGAGGCCTGGCTGTTAGACAAAAAAATGCAACCAGCCCCTATTAACGCACATTATTTAGCTACTCTAAACAACCCCTTAGCTTTTGAGGAACTAGCCAAATTTAATATTGAATTAAACAGTAGCCCAACACCCTTGGCAGGCAATGTTTTCAGCCGCATGCATAAACAATTACAATCAACTTGGGATTGTGCTTTTCAGCATGCAAACACTCTAGACAGCCAGTTAATGATGATTGGCACTTTGCCTACTTTAAAGCAAAGTGAATTATCACTAGCAAATATGTCCGATCTAAATCGCTATCGCGCGTTAAATGAACAAATTCTGCAATCCCGCGGCAAACCCATCAATTTAGATATAGTCGGTGCTGAACACCTTAAAGTTGAGCACCATGATGTAATGCTTGAGTCTGCCACGACTTCATTTCAAATTCACATTCAACTCCCCTTTGATACTGCACATCACTTTTATAACGCATCCATTGTTGCCTCAGCACCGATGGTTGCACTGTGTGCTAATTCTCCCTTTTTATTTGGGAAAAACTTATGGCATGAGTCTCGAATCCCTTTATTTGAACAAGCCATTGAAACAGGTGGCTTTAATGGGGCAGCACAAGGTCCGATAAGACGAGTCAGCTTTGGTACTGACTATGCTAGGCACTCAATTATGGAATGTTTCACTGAAAACTTGGATCATTTCCCCATCTTATTACCCGCAAACTTAAACTCCAGTCCTGAAGCTTTCGAACATTTAAGGCTACATAATGGCACTATTTGGCGTTGGAATAGACCTTTAATCGGATTTGATGATGATGGCACACCGCATATAAGAGTTGAACACCGTTCGCCGGCAGCGGGCCCAACAACACTTGACTCTATCGCTAATGCTGCTTTTTTCTACGGCTTATCTAAAAACTTGGCTGATGAAATAATGGAAAAAGGTTTGCTTCTTCCCTTCCCCCAAGCTAAAGACAACTTTTACCAAGCATCAAGATATGGCCTAGACAGCCATATTGTATGGCTGGATGGTCACAAACACCGCCTACAATCTTTATTACGAACTGAGCTTATTCCTCGAGCCATTCTTGGTTTAAAATCATTGGGCATCACCACATGTGATACGGAAGATTTCTTAATGATTATTTTGCAACGTATTAATAATAAACAAAATGGTTGTTATTGGCAGCGCCAGTTTATTGAAGAAAGAAGTCAGGATATAGCACTATCAGACAATTTAAAATTAATGACAGAGTCTTATTTAAAGCATCAACAATCAAATCAGCCTATAAGTGAATGGGGCACTCTTTAATGCACCTACAACAAGTTGATAGTATTCCTAAGGATCTATTAAATATTGATGCTCAATCAATACACTCTTTGCTACCCGAACCCACCTTATTCCACTTACCGGGTAAACAAAAGCATCCTTTATTTATTTCTGTATTACTTCACGGCAATGAAACAACAGGGTTCCTAGCACTACAAAAACTGCTGAAAAAATATCAAAATCAACAGTTACCCCGCGCCTTGTCTTTTTATTTAGGCAATACTGCAGCAGCTGAACAAGGTTTAAGGCGATTAGCGGAACAACCTGATTTCAACCGCATCTGGCCAGGTACCGAACTTCCATGCACAGCAGAAACTAAAATAGCCCAGGAAATTGTCAAAACTATGGCAAAAAAACAAGTTTTTGCCAGTATAGATATCCATAATAATACAGGCTTAAACCCTCACTATGCTTGCATCACAAGCTTAGACAATCAGTTTTTACAGCTTGCTAACCTATTTGGTCGTTTAGTCGTTTATTTTACTCGTCCCAAAGGGGTTCAAAGTGGCGCTTTTGCAAAAGTATGTCCAGCTGTCACTTTAGAGTGTGGTAAACCTGGGCAGCCGCACGGAGTTGACCATGCTTTTGAATATTTAAATAGCTGCTTACATCTATCAAAATTAGCAGAGCATTCTGTTCCTTCTCAGGATATTGATATTTATCATACCGTTGCACAAGTAAAAATAAATGATAATATCCATTTTAGTTTTGATGACCCTTCAGCTGAATTACTCTTAACTAAAAGTCTGGAAAAAATGAACTTCACCGAGATTCCCATAGGCACCCCTATTGGACAGGTTATTGATAAAACACAGCTACCTGTCACTGCAATTAACGAATTAGGGGTGCAAGTGAGTAATAAGTTTTTCAAATTGAGCAATAATATTTTACAATTAAATGCGAAGACAATGCCTTCTATGCTAACGCTTGATGAGCGTGTGATTAAACAAGATTGTTTATGCTATTTAATGGAAAAAATAAAATTATGAGTTTTTGGGAAACAAAAAAATTATCAGAGATGAGTACAGAGGAATGGGAATCTATTTGTGATGGCTGTGGTAAATGCTGTTTAAATAAACTAGAAGATGAAGATACTGGTGAATTATTTTTTACCAGCGTCGTTTGTAATTTAATAGATTTAGATACTTGTCGCTGTACCCGTTATTCAGAGCGCACAACCTTAGTTCCTGAATGTATCGACTTAAAACAACATGATTTTAAGGAATATAACTGGTTACCTGCAACTTGTTCATATCGTTTATTAATTGATGGAAAAACACTTCCCTCTTGGCATCCCTTAGTTTCTGGAAATAACGAAACAATAAAAGATGCTGGCGTTTCAATTTGTAGCTATGCAATGAAAGAATCAGAAGTTGATGATCTTGAAGACCATATTATTGAATGGTTAGAATAAGCTATATTCAGTCATTCTCATCCTTTTTATTTAATATTTTATAAGATAAATCATTCCCTTTATTTCGGCTTTGAGTGCCTAAAATAACCATACCTATAGCCAATAAGCCTAGCGTCATTGGTTCAGGTACAGATGCAACATCACTGTCTGTTATTGGAGATGCAGCCTCAAGGTTTGCAACGGAAAGAGACTCCCAACCACTATTCTCTGTTATAAACTCCACACTGCTCACACCATTACAACATGCTTCAGCCCAATAGATATCAAGTATATGAGCACCAGAAATCAGGTTGTTTCCAAGTAAATTCATCACATCACTGTGATTCCAATTTCTTGCCCACCATAAATCATCCGTTCTACTTCCAATTTCAATTCCATCCAAATAAAGAGCAGCGCCATAATGCGCATCTAATCCAGCTCGAAACCCCCAGTCAGCCGTTTTCCCAACAATAAATTCAACAGAAAGATTACTGAGTGAATTATGTCCTGATTTAAACCCGGTAAATTCATCTAACGAAGTACTTGTTATTACTGACGTTTGCTTCCCCCATGTACTGATAAAGTCAGAATTATCAATTCCTTGATCAATTGATCGGGTATTTATAGTTACACTTGCAGCTTCAAGCGTTGAGCTAAGAAAAATAAAGACAAAAGCGGTGATATTTAATATTTGTTTTTTCATTATTAGGTTCCTTAATTGATATAAGCTTGCTATTGCAACACTCATACCAATAAAAAAAGCAAACCTATATAATTATTATTTCACAAAAAACAAAACCATAAGATATTGATAAACAAAACAAATAAATAAAAATAAATTTTATTTTTGAGATGGACATCAAAAATAAAAACAATTAAGGCTTTCCCTAAAAACACTACTGCCAGACAACTTTGTCAGTTTTTCATGTTATTAATGTCAGAGACTGACAAAATTTGTCAGTCTCTGACATTAATATCGCCTTTCTAACCTTCCTCAACCCAATCAGTCAGAGCAACAATAATTTCTTTAGCCTGTTTTTCACTAGAAATATTGAATTTTGATTTTTGAGAATATTCACCATTTCGTTTTTGATACCGACGAATAGTGAATTTATCTGGGCCATACTCTTCTTTAGTACGATTCCAATCTTGATAGCGATAAATAATAGTGGCCCACGCACCTTTACTTAAGACTTTTTTATCTAATTCTTTAACTGTTTCTATTCCACCGTCTTCATAAGTCACGGTCAATTCTTCTACTGTTTCAGCCATTTTAATCTCGCTTTAAATTATTTTTTTGAAGTCTAGCATATCAACACCCCGTTTACTCAGAAATAAATAAACCAAATGCTCGACAACCCTCTCCTGTCTCAATAGTCTCAACCACTTTTAGTGTTTTTGCATCAATTACTGAAACAGTATTATCAAACCAGTTAGCCACGTAGATATGCTGATCATCGGGATGCGTACTAATACCTTCAGGTTTTTCACCCACTTCAATGACTGAAATAACTATATCTGTTTTAGTATCAATTACCGATACAGTACTATCATCCTGGTTAGTCACAAAAAGTAAGCTGTCATTCAAAGCCAAAGCTGTTGCATAGGGTCTAGCACCTACTTTTACTGTTTTTATTTTTGTAAAGTCAATCGCATCAACTATTGTCACATCATCACTTTCAACATTAGCCGTATAAATACGTTCTCCTGAATGATTAACTGATAAACCAAAAGGATGTTTCCCAACTTGCGTTGTTTTGCTTATTTTTAAAGTCGCTAGATCAATTTTTGAAATTGAGTCATCAACCCTATTTGCCACATATAACCAACGGTTATCTTGACTCACCATCATGCCAGACGGTGATTTTCCGACTTGAATAGTTTGAATCAATTTAAAACTTTGGGTCTCAAAAACAGAGACAGTATTTTCATACCAATCAGCCACAAAAACACGTTTTCCCATCACATCAACAGCAATACCTAATGAAGCACCACCTACTTTCACATCCCGAATTTTGCGCTGCGTTTTAATATCTAAAACAGAAAAACCACCGCCATTAGGGGTACTTATATACACTTGTGATTTTTTATTATTAACAGCAACGCCTACAGGCTTACCCATCACCGTAATGGTTTTAATCACTTTATTATTAAAGACATCAACAATAGAAATTGAATTATCTAATTGATTTGTTATATAGGCATAGGGCTTTGCTATTAATGAAGTACTTAATAACATACCCACAATAAAGGTGATTAACCTTTTATTATTTAGAGCTAGAGGTTTTTTCAAAGTAAATACCTTATAGATTGCATAAAAAAGGGCAACTTTTCTAAAAAAGTCACCCTTCTTATTATTTAAAGATAAGTCTTATCTTCTCATAGTAACTTTAACTTCTGAAGAATTAGCTCCAGTATCAAAGTTTTGCGCCAAATCGACTAAACCTTCAGTTAAAACAGCAGTTACAGCCGCATCAGCCGCTGCTTCATTTAATTCTTCTGGTGGATTGTTATTTACATAACCACGGTAGTATGTTGCAACCCAAGTCACTACTGATTTACGACCTTTTTCTTTTACAGTAATTGTCGCTTGATAGTTTTCTACTGGTAAAACAGGCACATCTTCATCTTGCCCCGCATGCTGAATTGTTTTAACCGTACTCATATCCGTAATTTTATACTTATATGACATTTTGTCTGCTTTATAAGCTTTTAACTCTTCAGTAATAGTGCCACCAGATTTTAAAGTTAAAACACGAACAGAACCTTTGTTATTTCCATTATCAGCTGATGTACTTGCTATCGCGGGGAGCCATGACATATCTCCATAATCACTGATTTTATCCCATACTTTATCAGCAGGTGCGTCAATTAATAGTGTTAATGTCAATTTCCCTCTAACTGGGCCATGTGCAGTTGCAACAGCAGAAAAAAAGAATAAAACCAACGAAATAAATAACGATATTTTCTTCATATTACTTCCTAATTAATGGAGTTTAAAAACCAAGCCCGACATTATAAAACACTCTGAGATTACTGGCATCTGTAATATCAAAAAAATGTCTTTTTATTTTAAGCTTTCTATATTATGTTTGATAGTCACTGAACAATTAATGAATATTAAAATTATCATACAATCAACTATTCATGTGGCAAAGTCTTGCCTACCCCATGACAAAACATTGACATATCACCACATAACACACCCCATACTATTGATTATATTGACAATAAAAACAATGGCACAAAAAAAGCTTATTTCTTGATAAACAATTTATTCAAGGCATATCAGGAATAAGTCATGAAAAAAAAATCAGCAAATATAGCCATTGTAAGCAACAACTCTTTTGAAGCATCAAAAGCAGTTAACCTGCACCATTACGATATTAGTAGCGCTTTACAGACATCATTAGAATTTAATGAGTTAATCAATATATTTAGCAATAAAATTAAAACATTAATTCCACACACGGGCTTTGTTTATGAAAATGATGAATTTAATCTAAATATTAGCCAAGGTATTGTCACCAAACATTCCTGTACCTACGCATTAAAGGTTGAAGAAACGCAGCTGGGTAATTTAAAAATCATGCGTAGACAGCGGTTTGGGAATGATGAAATTAAGTTATTAGAAAGTCTGCTTTGTTCATTAATTTATCCATTAAGAAATGCGACCTTGTTCAATCAAGCATTAAAAATGGCCTATACAGATCCTTTAACAAAGACTAATAATAGAACAGCATTTAATGATTCATTACAGAGAGAAATTCAACTTTCTCACAGAAATGCACGACATCTATCCATCATTTTTTTTGATATCGATCACTTTAAGAATGTGAATGATTTTTACGGCCATGAATGTGGAGATATTGCTCTTGCCTCTGCCGCTAACTGTATAAAAGAAGTCGTTCGTAGCAGTGATATGGTATTTCGTTACGGAGGTGAAGAGTTTGTTATTTTGCTAAGTGACACAGACCTTGAAGGTGCTTCAACAATGGCAGAGAGAATTCGTTCAAAAATTGAGAATCATTCTATTGCCTATGGAATGGAAGTTTTAAAATTAACAGCAAGCCTAGGTGTCAGTTCATTAAAAGGAAATGATACGGTTGATTCCTTAATTAAACGTGCTGATTCTGCAATGTACACAGCTAAAGATAAAGGTAGAAATCAAGTACAACTTGAGGCAGCAGTTGTACTTGCTTAACAATAAAAAAAGACCCTGTTTTTAGGGTCTTTTTGTCATTCTTAATATTAATCGTTCCATAAGTTCTGGCAGTCTATTTCACCCTCATCCCAGCCTTCTCCCTCAAGGGAGAAGGAGCTACATGCGAAAACTTTTGGAACTATTAATATTATTGTCTACTCGTCTACTACCTTAGTTTTAACTTCAGCAATGGTTTCAGCCTCTGGATTGCTAGCAGAAGAGTCTACAGCTTCTTTTTCTATTTTCTCTTCACTTGAATCAACAGCTTTTTCAGGCTGAGCTTTTTCCAAAACATTACCTTCAACATCATAAATGACACCATCAACTTCAGTCTCAGTTTCTAACCTTTGTTTCTTTTTCTTTTTATTTAAAACATTACCTTCAACATCATAAATAACTTCATTATCGTCAACAATCACTGGCTCAGGCCCTGCTTTTACTGTTTCAATAAATTCGATAAACCATGTTGCATTTTTCACTTTTGCTAAATCAGAGTCAGTACTCATATCATCAATACTAGGCAAACTGCCACATTCTTTTGATAATGCCAATGCTTCAGCACAAGCTTCACTCTGTCCTCGTAATGCATAGATACAAGCCAAATTATAGGCTGCACTCCCTCTTTGAATTCTCTCAGAATTTTCAAAAAACTCACCCGCTAAATCATAAAGCTCATCATCCGCATTCACTTCCAAAATCCGAGCTAAATCCATATAGGCAACACCACCATCAATCGCAGCTCCCAAATGATTAGGTGAAACTAATAAACAAAAAGAAAACTTAGTGATAGCACTTAAATATAACTTAACACTATCGTCTTCAGTTTTACTTTTTGCTTGATGCAACAATGAAAAACCCCAATTATATAGAGCCTCACCTCTTACTAAATCACCCTCAACTACCTCAGCAAAGCCTTCGTAAGCACTAGCAAATAATTGATCTGCTGTTACCCCTTCACTTGCCCGAGCTTTCGCTGTTTGTTTTATTGCTGCCGTTAAAGTCGATTTATTTTTATATGCATCAAACAATGCCATTGATTTTCCTCTCTGTGTGTTTTCTATTATTGCTAGACTCTACACTATTTTTACTCCCCTTGTAAGCTACGCTGTTTACACTCGGTTATTTCTATTAATACTCTCCCATGCAGATTAAAGAATATTGAAACTTAGACACATTAACTATTAGGAATAATAGTATGAAATAACTTCCCGAAATTATAACGTAGGATTTTTGTTTCAGATGGCCTAATCTCATTAGGCCTATAGCTGGTGGCTACGCAACGTTTACCCAGTTTTTGCTATTAACAAACCACAGATTAGTAGTATTAAAAAATTATCGATAGAAGTAGGAGAGGACTATTGGCTCCTCCCTACAAGAATAATTCAGGAATTTACTGTTTTTTTATAAACCTGTAGTTTGTATTTTGTTAGTAAACATATATAAGGATGAATGCTTATTATCTTCTGTTAGTCAGACACCTTTTCTAGGGTATTAATACTTACATGAGGCCATTGGGCAAGACCTGGAAGTTGATCTTTGCGGTTGAAAAACTCTAATATGACTACTTGAGAATATTGCAGGCGGAGTTTTGGATTACCGTATTTATCTTTTTCTGCAAGCTCTTGAATCCAAAATGTCGACTTCATTGCGCCCGCATTTGCCTGCTTAGTAACAAAAGGAATATTCTTAATTCCACCCGATTCGGTTTCTGTATCAACAGAGAGTGTAGTGGTTTTTACAATATCCACACCTTTATTTGCCTTTGATAATAATGCCGTTGGGTCTGATGGATCAAACACGCCTTTAAAAGGATTATCACGAAAATGTTTATAAGGACTTAAGTAAGGGTTAATATCAATATCCGCAGGTACGGCTCCAATAGGTAAACCTCTAGTAGGCTCAATGATGGGGGCACCTGCTTTTTCAGAACTTGAACCTAAGGCCAATAAAGAGTCCCCATGAGGTATAGTCGCTAACCTAGCCAGATTTATGCCATTAGTTGTTTCGTTGACCATATGCAACCACAAACCGGGTTCATGGTGAATTGCCAAGCCTGGTTTTCCTGCCAGGCCACTTTCGGGAAAGTCTTTACTATCTATTTGCTTTATCATTTGTTCATAATCAAGTGTCACCACAAATTGATCTGAATCTGTATCGACTGTTCCACTTTTTCGGATTCCCCTATTAGCAACGGCTTTGTCTACTATTGAAAACTTAAGCTCCTCCTCAAAAGCATTGACCAATACGCGATAATTAAATTCTCCTGCCGCAAAAGGTAATGCAATCATATTCCAACCCTGTCCAGCAACACCTTCCCATTTACCTGGTAGTAACTTTAATGGCCCAAGATCTTCGTCACCAGTTTTAGCTGGAATAATACACCGTGTTTTATGTTTATCATTTGCTGTCATTGTTATTCTCTCAAGTTAATGTTCAGGACTGAAGCTTTAAAGTGGAGTTAATAAATTTTAGCCATTTTTAACCAAACTTCACTTTTAATCGTTTGCTTAGCAAGTTTTAATCAAACACGTTTAAAACTAAGGATCCTCTTGATTTGGTTAAAATAATTGGACTTGATCAGAGATTCCTTAACAAAACAAGAATAAAACTCACCCTTGTAGATTAGAGAAAATTCAAACTTAGATATATTAAATAATAGGCAAATAAAAAGTGGAATATTTACTTTTTTGGTTTTAAAATAAACTTTCCTCCTAAGCAACAGCTATTGTGTACAAGATGGTTATTATCCGACACAAGGAGCTTATAAAATCCGCCGTCGTGGTCACGTGAAGACTATTTACAGTTTCTCATAATATGAGTCTTCACCTTGCTGAGACAACATGCTTAACCATTGCTCCATCTCTTGCTCTGAAAATGAGTTAACAAAATTTTCATGATCAACTTTATTTTCCCATTCTTCAACCAAAGTTAATTTATTCTGGTCTTCAATATCTCTATAGCATACATGTGAAATATACCCGCCCGCTTGTTTTAAACCTTCAAAAGATTGAATTAAATTGTCTATATGCTCTGGTTTAGCATGTAGGGTTCCGATATGTAATATTGTTGAATTGCTCATTTTACTTACCTCAGTAATATTAAGTGTTCAAGAATTTAAGCCAGTCGATACATTGCAAAAACTAATCGAACATGGCTAACTTATAACATCAGTTAATTTGTTTAAAATATTAAACCACCCCCCTTCATGATTTGAACGACGCTCTTCATCAATAAACCTCACATGAGTCAGCTCAATGTTAGTTTTATCAACCCCCATTGCTGTAAAACTTATTGTCACAATACTATCATCAGTTGATACAGGTGAATTCCAGCTAAATACCAGTTTATTAGGGCGGTTTATCTCAAGATATTTTCCAGTGTGTGGAATTTTATCCTCTCCCACTTTCATTATTATTGTAAAACACCCGCCTTCTCTGGCTTCATTTTCAACCTGCGGCTCATCCATGCCAGACATTGGCAAAATAAATTGAGATAAAGTTGTTGGGTCTAACCAAGCATCAAACACTTTCTCGATAGGTGCATGGATTATTTTGTTTAGATTTACTGTTAGATCAGTCATTTTTAGCCTCTCCATTCTTCATAATTTCATCAAGTTTTTCTAACCTTAATTCCCAAATAGATTTAAGTTCTTTAAACCAGTTTTCAACAACACTAATACTTTTTAAATCTGCTTCAATCCAATGTGTTCTACCGATAGTTTTTCGTGTTACCAGTCCAGATTTTTCCAATACCTTGATATGTTTGGATATTGCATTGAGAGACATATCATAATAGTCAGCCAAATCAGTCACCCGACTGGCACCTTGCTGGCATAGCTGCGTTAAAAGAGCTCTGCGGGTTGAATCACTCATCGCTTTAAGTAATTCAGTAAGATTTTTATCATTCATAAATTCAACCATGTAGTTGATTATAATCAAGACAATCCAATTGTCAACCATTAGGTTGAATAATATATTTAGTCGCCCCTCATTGTGCTACCTTCTTGCAGTATTTATATCTTTGTTATGCCTATGTAAATCAACTAGTACTGCACACCATAGAAAAGAACCCAAGAACCTGTCGGGTGCTTCGAAGTCTTGAAGGGTCGGACTCAGTAAACATAAAATAGTTAGGCGTAATTTCTAAAGCATTGATTAAATCCTCTGTTATGGTTCTGTTATTTAGAAGGATAACTTATAGTAACTTGCACTAAGACATTACATTATTTATTTGACTTTTAAAGCGTTACAGTTAATATAGCCACATGGCTATACAAAATATTGACTCACTCGATAAAAAATTCCACGCCTTAGGGGATAGCTCGCGGCGAGAAATACTAGCATTAATTAGCAAAAAACAACGCTGTACAGCAGGAGAGCTTGTCGATCTATTTAGTAGCTCTCAACCCACAATTTCTAAACACTTGAAAGTATTAGAAAGTGCTGGGCTTATCATTCGTCACATTGAAGGGCGACATCATAATTTCACATTAGCTGCTGATGGTTTAAAAGAAGCAGATGCCTGGATAAAACGTCATATTATTTTCTGGGAAAATAGCCTAGATAGATTAGGACAATTTTTAGATGCAAATAATAAGGACTCGTAATGAATGCAGTGAGTCATAATATAAAACCAATTGTTATTAAAAAAGAATACAAACATTCTATTGAAAAGGTGTTTAGTGCATTTTCTCAAAAAACAGCATTTGAACAATGGATTGCACCCTCTGATGAGATTGGAACAGAAGTGCTAATTTATGATTTCAACGTTGGAGGGCAATATAAAGTGAAGTTCTCTGTTCCAGGTTTTGGAAATATGTTTTTAAGCGGGGAATTCATAAATATAAATAAACCAAACCAAATTTGCTTTACATGGGTTTGGGATAAGCCCGATATTCATGCAGGTATTAACTCTCTTGTTACTGCAGATTTTTTTGAACATGAAGAATATACCAAACTTGTTGTTACACACGAAAACCTTTCAACACTTGAAGCCACGACACGACACACACAAGGTTGGAATGGCACCTTAACACGCCTTGAAAAACACCTCATAAATAACGCTTAAAAGAAGGACGAACTATGGATTTTTTACCTATTACCTCAATAATTGCAGCAACCTTAGCACTCATTATGTTCGTATTAACATTGATGGTTTCTTTGGCTCGTATTAATTTAGGGAAAGCAGAAGGGGATATTGCAAAATATCCAACTGATGATGGAAATAATGAAAGCCTAAAACGGCGTATAGCTACTTTTAGAAACTTTACAGAATATGTACCTATGAGCCTCATTATGCTTGCTCTTTTAGAAAATAATGGTGCATCTTCAACCTTAGTATGGGGCTTGGGAATTGCTTTTATAATAGGCAGACTGCTACATGCAACGGGAATGCTAATTAACCCTCACTTCCCTTTACCAAGAATTATTGGAATGTTTGCAACGTATGCAATACTGCTTGTGCCTGCTATATGGTTATTGTCCATTTAGCATAACAATTAATTAGTTTGCTGTGCTTAACGTTAAGACATCTTATAATGCTAAACACAGCAAGATGAACTTTGCATTATTAGCGGGTGGTTGTTTAGTATAAAAGAAAACTGAAAAAACCAATTCAACTAATGGCTGTATATAAAGTCTCTTTCTAATAAAGCTGGGAACATACAAAGTGATCGTAAACTTTTGCCAATGAGTCGAGTCAAAATTTTAATCTTTACAGGGAATTAATAGTTTATGTCTCTTTTTTTTCGAACTAAGGATAAGGTAGAATAATTAATTTTTTCACCCATAAAATTAATTAATAGATCTATCGTTTCTTTGTTATTAAAAAAATGCTGACGAAATTTCCCTTTCCCCATAAACCCATCACTACGTCTTAATAGTTTCCAATTTAGTTTATTTTTAGGTAAATAGGCTTTGCCTTTCAACGTTTCACTAAAAGCATCGGGTAACCACTCTAACTGTAGAAATAAGCGAGTTATTTCTGTAACAGCCAGTTCAACTCCAGCAACATTGTTGACATCAAGCTGTTCAACTAGGGTATCTATTTTGTCAGCCAATATTTTGTATTCATCAAAACCACCACCTACTAGACTAAGTGACTTAATTTCATGGTAATAATCATCCCTGTTTTTTGCCCTTGTTCGGCTGCTGGTTAATTTAACAAACTCGGTATATGCACCCAGTAACCATAAAACCTTATAGACAGACCAAAGCTTGTGATTAGTAAATGACTTATATGAATTAGCAACTAAACGGTCATGCGCGCGTACAAAATTAAGCGTTTGCTGTTCATAGGATTTAAACGCTTGAGCAGAATAATCGTCTTTATTTTTTAAAATCAGATGAGCCAAAGTTGAAACACTATTAAATGACACATACATGCCCTTTGAAAACAGTGGATCTATAAATATTTGGGCAGAAAAATGCAGGAAACAAAACATCGTTTTACACTCAGATAATGGCGCACCGATGAAAAGCCTGACTATGCAAGAAAAAATGTATGACCCAGGAGTCATTAGCTCACGAAGCCGTCCCAGAGTGAGTAATGATAACCCTTATTCTGAATCATTATTTAGAACAGTAAAATACTGCCCTCGTTGGCCATCTGAAGGATTTAATTGTTTGGATGGAGCAAGAAAATGGGTAAAAGGCTTTGTCTATTGGTACAACAATGAACACCGTCATAGCCGGATCAAGTTTGTTACACCAAACCAAAGACATCAGGGACTAGATGTTAAAATATTAGAGAGTAGGAAAAACCTCTATCAACAAAAAAGAAATGAACATCCAGAACGATGGTCTAGAGAAGCAAAGAACTGGGAGCCTGAAGGTGCTGTGGAGCTAAATCCAGAGCAAAATAAAGTGGCTGCTTAAATTTTAGGCGACAACTACCTTGAAAAACGCCGGTTATAACTCTGAAGTAATTTCAACTCTATTTCGTCCCTTATTTTTAGCCTGATATAAATTCTCATCAGCTTTTTTGATAAGCATTTCTAGAGAGATAGTCTTTTCACCTTTCACCGTAATGACTCCAATAGAAAGTGTTGTTGGTATGGTTATATTTTCAAAAACAAAAGAAAACTGCTCTACTTTTTGCCTGACTCTTTCTGCCCATAATTTAATAGAGTTAAAGTCTGTATTACGGAGTAACATAATAAATTCTTCACCACCAAAACGGGCTAACAGGTCTTCTTGTCTCATTTCAGACAGTAAAATATTAGCTAAGTCTTTTAGCACGTTATCACCGGCTGGGTGGCCAAAGGTATCATTGGTCTGCTTAAAATGGTCAACATCACACATTACAACAGCTAATTCTGTCTTGTTTCTAATACAAAATGAAACCTCTTCCTGAGCTCGAATCATAAAAGCACGACGGTTTGATATGTTCGTTAAAGCATCAGTATTTGCAGCCTGATGCAAGTTTAATTCTGCTTTAACTTCCTTGGCGTTTTTATACTCAATTTTCATAACTGTATTGCCAAGGCGAATTCTTGCTGTGGGTTCAATAGACTGTTGTTCCACTCTAATCTCATCGACAAAACAACCATTAGTGGAACTTTGATCCTCAAGTACTATTTTGTCAGGGTAGAGGATTAATATTCCATGGTTTCGAGATATTTTGGTATCAGTAATTTTAATGTCAGTATTATTAGTGCGACCTAAAGTATTGAATTGTTTTCGTAAACGGTGTTGTTTCCCCTGGTCAAGGCCAGAAAGTATCACTAAATAAGGTTCAAGAAAAGAGTCGTTGGTTTGTTTTTTCTGATCATCAACTAAAACTGTTTCGTTAAAGTGAGCCTGAGTGTTTTTTGTAGTAGACATAGTTCTTAACGGCGAAACCTTGGCTTTAAATGGGGAGGTGGAGGTTTAGGAAAACAAGCTAACTGTCCTTGATGGCTTGGTAAACATATACCTGTTTGTTTACTTTGCGGAAGAGTGCAGTGTGAATGTTGTCGTTTATATGCGCATTCAGAAAGTACATTTCTATTGCTCTCTGGAGGAGCGGATTGAAACCGTATTGCTTCTGCTGGTTTGGTTTTTACCGGCTTACTCCGCTGTTGATCCTGCTCAAATATAATAGGCTCATTAATATTTTCTTGTTCAAAAGCCAAAGCAGGGAAAACTATTAAATCACTATGTTCAGTTGCATCTTCATCAATGGGGCCTGTTTCTATTTGTAAATTGTTTTCAATTCCTGAAAGGGGAATACT
>Ga0209826_1000265_pt1 | contig 38016 bp, 36 predicted proteins | sample GOMGulsemesocosm_5_FD_184637 | JGI IMG/M metagenome (GOLD analysis project Ga0209826, IMG submission 184637) | Methane-oxidizing microbial communities from mesocosms in the Gulf of Mexico - GOM15C Gulf of Mexico (SPAdes) (version 2) | ecosystem: Environmental > Aquatic > Marine > Cold seeps...
TACAAAATTCACCTCTTGCTGTGCATAGTCATCAATCAATTTATACAAGGCAATGCCGTATTCATTTAAACCACCGCTTTTATTTGCTGCTTCATAAATAGTGACTTTATGACCATTACGTGCCAGCTGATGAGCACAAGCTAGACCTGCGGGACCCGCACCAACAATGGCTACGTGCTTACCTGACTCTGTAGCTCGGGTAAATGGGTAAGGCAGATCCTTATCTAAGTGGTCAACTGCATACCGTTGTAACCGACCAATTTCTACTGGTGCTTCTTCACAAGAATTTCGAACACAGGCTTGTTCACATAAAGTTTCGGTTGGACAAACACGGGCACAACTGCCACCTAAAACGTTAGCAGACAAAATTTCTTTCGCTGCGCCATGAGCATTACCAGTATTAATTTTTCTGATAAAGAGAGGGATATTGATCCCCGTTGGGCACGCATCTATGCAAGGCGCGTCGTGACAAAAGAGGCAACGTTCACTAGCAACCAACACTTGCTTGTCAGTTAATGCTGGGGTCATATCAGAGAAATTATCTATTATTTCAACATCAAGTAATCGATTTGATTTTATGTCATGGGTAATAGTCATTACCTATCCTTGTATTTGATTGTTATTTTATGGTCGATTAACGCTTTATTTGAGAAAAACTTACTTTTATTCCCTATATATAAAAATACATTCTGACCATATGGTCAAGTTTATTTTATGATAAATCGTCAAATATATTAAAAAACATAAAATAGCCCTATTATTCAGCCAGTTATAATTGTAGTTTAAAAACAACCATCCTAAAGGCTGAAAATCTGCCTATTTATTATTTGATTTTTGGTCGATTATTAATTAACTATAGTGTAAACAGTAAACAAAAGTTGTTCGTTATACTTAAAAATAGCAATAAAAAGGAAGAGAAATGTCTATCTTAATTAAGGGTGGTACTGTGGTCACCGCAGATCAAAGTTACCGGGCTGACGTCTATTGTGATCAAGGAATTATTCAAGCCATCGGCGAAAATATTGACGTGCCTAGTGATTGCCAAGTAATAAACGCTGATCAACTGTTAGTTATGCCGGGGGGAATCGATCCACATACGCATATGCAATTACCATTCATGGGTACTGTAGCAAGTGAAGATTTTTTTACCGGTACCAGTGCAGGTGCTGCTGGCGGCACAACAACAATAATAGATTTTGTTATTCCAAACCCACAACAGCCTTTAATGGAAGCATACAATCAATGGATGGAATGGGCAGAAAAGTCAGCTACAGATTATAGTTTTCATGTTGCCATAACTTGGTGGGATGATTCAGTTTCTAAAGATATGGGCACGTTAGTTAATGAACATGGCGTCAACAGTTTTAAACATTTCATGGCTTATAAAAATGCCATAATGGCTGAAGATGAAACACTCATACACAGCTTTTCACGCTGCTTAGAGCTTGGCGCTATGCCCACTGTACACGCAGAAAATGGCGATCTGGTTTATCACCTACAGCGAAAAATGTTATCAGAAGGCATTAACGGCCCTGAAGGACATCCTCTTTCTCGTCCTGCAGAAGTTGAAGGTGAAGCAGCCAATAGAGCTATTCGTATTGCACAAGCTTTAAATGTGCCTATTTACACCGTGCACGTCTCTTGTGAAGAGTCATTACAAGCCATTACGCGTGCGCGAAGCGAAGGACAAAGAGTTTATGGCGAAGTACTTGCTGGGCATTTAGAAATTGATGATTCTGTATACCGTAATCCCGACTTTGAATTCGCTGCTGCTCATGTAATGAGCCCGCCATTTAGACCTAAAAAACATCAAGCTGCACTATGGAAAGGTTTACAGTCTGGTAATTTACAAACAACTGCCACCGATCACTGTTGTTTTTGTGCCGATCAAAAAGCAGCGGGAAAAGATGATTTTAGTTTAATTCCCAATGGTACTGCAGGTGTTGAAGATAGACTTTCAATTCTTTGGGATTCAGGTGTAGTAACAGGTCGGTTAACGCCTAATGAATTTGTGGCGGTTACCTCGACCAACTCAGCAAAAATATTTAATATTTACCCTCAAAAAGGCTCTATTTCTGTCGGTGGGGATGCCGACATTGTTATTTGGGATGGTAATGGGAAACGTACTATTTCTGCTAAAACTCACCATCAAAACATTGATTTTAATATATTTGAAGGCCGCACTGTGCAAGGCATCGCTGTTCATACTTTAAGTCGAGGAAAACTTGTTTGGACTGAAGGTGAATTACGCACAGTAAAAGGTGCGGGGCAATACATTAAACGTCCAGCATTTAGTCAAGATTTTGATGCTGTTAATAAACAATCGGCATTACATGAAGCAAAGGCAGTCGATAGAAGTTAACGACTAAAAACCTAGATGGGAACTCCCCTTAATCAGGGAGTTCAGATTTTTCTTAATTTGGCAACTTTACTAAATTAAGTGGCACTGTTAGTAATGCAACAATAATAGAATATTCTTCTAATTATTATTCAATTTATATTGATTAAGCATTACCTTTAACTTTTAGCTTATTTTCCGCTGCAAAATTTAACATTCTATGCAAAGGAATTAAGGCTTTTTCAGCTAAAGCTGCATCAACAGTGATCTCTCTTCCTAATGAGCTTTCTAAGGCGTCTGCAATGGATTTTAAGCCATTCATTGCCATCCAAGGGCAGTTAGCACAACTACGACAAGTAGCGCCATTTCCACCTGTTGGTGCTGCAACAAAAGTCTTATCTGGATTCGCCTGTTCCATTTTGTAAAAAATGCCTTTATCAGTGGCAACAATAAAGTGCTGGTTTGGCATTTCTTGGCTAGCTTTGATTAACTGACTAGTTGAACCAACAGCATCGGCTAACGCTACAACATTAGCAGGGGATTCAGGATGAACCAATACAGCCGCTTCGGGATATTGAACTTTTAAATCACGTAAAGCTTTCGCTTTAAATTCATCATGAACGATACAAGCACCCTGCCACATTAGCATTTTTGCGCCAGTTTCTTTTTCAATATATGAACCTAAATGACGATCTGGCCCCCATAAAATAGGCTTACCTTCACTTTCTAACATTTCAACAATTTCTAAAGCAATGCTTGAAGTAACTACCCAGTCGGCACGTGCTTTAACAGCAGCTGAGGTATTTGCATAAACAACTACGGTATGATCCGAGTGTTGATCGCAAAAAGCAGAAAACTCTTCAATAGGACAACCTAAATCTAATGAGCAAGTTGCCTCAAGTTCGGGCATTAACACGGTTTTCTCAGGTGTTAAAATTTTTGCCGTTTCACCCATAAATTTAACACCTGCAACGATTAACGTTTCTGCTGGGTGTTGATTACCAAAACGTGCCATTTCTAAAGAATCAGCAACGCATCCGCCTGTTTCTTCTGCAAGCGCTTGGATTTCGGGATCTGTATAATAATGAGCAACTAAAACTGCATTTTTTTCAATTAGCAGTGCTTTGATTTTTGCTATATATTTTTCTTTTTCATCATTATTCAATAGTGCAGGCTTAGCTGGAAATTGAAAATCAAAATCAACAGCGGCATTAGTTTGACTCATTTTGTATCTCTGTATATTTCAAGTATAAATGTCTTTAAACGCGGTGATTATAAGGGAACAGCTAGGAAATGTGTAGTGATTTGAGTGGTGGGTATTAAGTTACTAGTTACAATGTATGCATCTACCAAAATAGTGACTCACAATTAAGGTAAGTAACTTGCTGATCTTTCGATAAACTAAGAATAAGTGATTAAAAGTTTTGGTTTATTTAGTTTGAATAATTTGGATGAAATTTAGTTTTGTCGGAATAAATTCTAACTACTCTTTAAACTCTGTAGTAGAGTCTGGGCATTTAGGAGCTCGAATCTCGAAAACTTTACGAAGTGGTCGGCCGTGAAGGATTTGAATCTTCGACCAACTAGGATTAACTGGTTAAAAGCCTTGGCTTACTGAATTTACAAACTTGGATGAGATTTAGTTTTGTCGGAATAGATTCTAACCACTCTTTAAACACTGTAGTAGAATCTGGGCATTTCGAAGCTCGTAACTCGAATCTCGAAAACTTAAAGAAGTGGTCGGCCGTGAAGGATTTGAACCTTCGACCAACTAGGATTAACTGGTTAAAAGCCTTGGCTTGCTGATTTTTCAAACTTGAATGAGATAAGTGGTCGGCCGTGAAGGATTTGAACCTTCGACAAATTGGTTAAAAGCCAACTGCTCTACCAACTGAGCTAACGGCCGACATATTGTATTATTGGAATAAATTCCAACCTACCCTTTAAACTCTGTAGTAGAGTGTTTTCATTTCGAAACTCGTGACTAGAATCTCGGAAACTTAAATAAGTGGTCGGCTATGAAAAATTTCAATCTTCGACCAACTAGGATTAACTGGTTAAAAGCCTTGGCTTTTGTACAACTCAATATAATCCAAAATAATTCAAAATAAAAGTGGTCGGCCGTGAAGGATTTGAACCTTCGACAAATTGGTTAAAAGCCAACTGCTCTACCAACTGAGCTAACGGCCGACATATTGTATTATTGGAATAAATTCCAACCTACCCTTTAAACTCTGTAGCGGAGTGTTTTCATTTCGAAACTCGAAATTATTTACTCGAAACTATTTCAATGAGGTCGGTTATGAAAAATTTCAATCTTCGACCAACTAGGATTAACTGTTAAAAGCCTCGGCTTTTGTACAACTCAATATAATCCAAAATAATTAAAAATAAAAGTGGTCGGCCGTGAAGGATTTGAACCTTCGACAAATTGGTTAAAAGCCAACTGCTCTACCAACTGAGCTAACGGCCGACATTGCGTTAAGGTTGGTGCCTCAACGCGCCGCATATGATACTGATATAAAAATTTAGTGCAACAACAAATTTCGTTTTTTTTACTATTATTTCTTATTTGCTTAAAAACAAAGCAAAGCGCTAGTTTTGTCGGCAATATAACTAAAGAAATAGAAACAACTAAAACTATTGAGCTAGTTTATCTAAACGTGGCTTTGCTAATTGTGCTGAGGTTGAGTCTGGGTATTCACTTAACAACTGACGATATAGTTGTATCGCTTTATTGGAATTATTTTGTTGCTGTGCAACCATAGCTAACTTTAACAAAGCATCAGGCCTTTTACTTGAGTCTTTGAACTGCTGAACTACAATCGAGAATTCTTGCTCAGCTTCCCCTAATTCACCTTTATTAAACAATAACTGTCCTAACCAGTAGTGAGAGTTAGGTGCATAAGTTGATTGTGGGTAAGCTTTATTAAAACTACGAAACTCAGGAATGGCTTGTTCATATCGCTTATCTTTAAGCACAAGATTAAGCGCTTTATCGTAAGCTTCATTTTCAGTTAGATCATCACTGTAATTTTTAGATACAGTTGAGGTGTTCACCGCAATAGCACTAGGTATTTGTGACGCGGGCTTCAATGCTTCACTCACTCGCCTATCAAGCTCTTGATACAGTTCTCTCTGTCTTTCAAGTACTTGAGATAGTTGATGTGTATGCAGCTCAGTTACACCACGTAATTCATTAACCTGTGTTTGTAAGTCATCGAGCTGACGTTGAATATTAACTTGAGATCGGTTACGAGAATCAAGTTTTCGCTCAACGTTAGCCAATTGCTCTGTTAATGAGCCTGAACTTTGATTAGAAGTGGTTGCAGAGCTTACGTCTATAACTGGCGCTTGAGCTGCTAACACAACAGAGGTGCTAGCAGTCAAAACAAAACCAAATAAAACGGCTCTATTTGAAAGGGTTAGTTTCATTTTTTTTCCGATATTATTTATCTACAATTTTCTATGTATAATTTTTAATATACGGCGCTTAGTAAACAATTACAGCACGACGGTTTTTAGAAAACGCTTCTTCGCTGCGATCTTTAACCATTGGCTTTTCTTCACCGTAGCTAACTACAGATAATTGAGCCGCAGATACGCCCATATTTTCTAAGTAGGTAACAACAGCTTTAGCACGACGTTCGCCCAAAGCAATGTTGTATTCAGGCGTACCACGTTCATCGGCATGACCTTCAATCAAAACTTTTACATTGGAGTTAGCATTTAAAAACTCAGCATGTGCGTTTAATACGTTTGAGAATTCTTCACCAACATTTGAAACATCGAAACCAAAATAAATAATGTGCTCAGAACGTAATTTAGCTAATTCTTGGCGTTCTTGTTCTTTAATTTCAGCAGCGCGTTTAGCTGCTTGAACTCTTACTGCCTCTGCAGCTTCTTCCTGTTGTTGTTGAGCAATTTCAGCATTTGTACTTACTGATGCTTGCTCATCTGATGCATCATTAGAGCTACAAGCTGCTAATGCTAACATTGGTAAAGCAATAGCTACATTCTTAAGAGTTTTATTTAGGCGCATGTTATTTTTCCTTATTTTGCAAAAGTGTAATTTTAAAATTGTTTCATTTTTCTTTTTATATAGAAAAGTTTATATATAAATTCTATAGCTTACAAAAATGGCGACCAAGCAGGTGCTTTAACTTGTCCATCAAGCGCAGGTAATCGCGCTTTAAATCGACCATCAACAGAGACTAACCCAAGAACCTGCCTATTATTATGCAAAGTACTATAAATTATCATACCGCCATTAGGTGAAACACTAGGTGATTCATCTAACCGAGTTTTAGTTAACACTTGAAATAAACCTGAGTCTAATTCTTGTTTTGCTAAACGATATTGACCACGTGTTCTATTAACCATGATTAATTGCTTACCATCTGGGCTAATAGAGCCACCTAAATTCATTTCACCGTTAAAAGTTAGTCGCCTAACTTTACCATCGACTAAATTTACGCGATATAGTTGCGGTTTACCACCCCGTTCTGAACTAAATATTAAAGAATTTCCATCTGGTGTCCAACTTGGCTCAGTATCTATCGCTCTATTACGTGTTATTCGACGCAATTTCTTGGTTGCTAAGGTCATTATATAAAGATCAGGGTTACCATCTTTGGATAAAACCATCGCCATTTTTCTACCATCAGGAGAAAAACGTGGCGCGCTATTAATACCTGTAAATGAACTAACCAACTGACGCTGCCCAGTATAGATATTCATAGTATGAATTTGTGCTTGGCGATTCTCAAAAGAAACATACGCCAATTGCTCACCATCAGGGTGCCATGTTGGTGACATTAATGGTTCATTAGAACTTAGCAATACTTGTTCATTAAAACCATCATAATCGGCAAAAGCTAATTGATAAGGGAAGTTTCCTTGATCCCGAACAATAACGTAGGCTATTTGAGTTAAAAAAGCCCCTTTGGTACCGGTTAGTGATTCGTATACTGCATTACTAATAGTGTGTGCATAACGGCGAAATTGCTCACTGCCAATTTGCGCACTATTTTGACTTAAAATATGATCTTGCGTTTGCACCAATTCGCCATTACTTAGCATAGAGGTTTGTCCGCCAGTAATTTGACCGCGAATAACATCCACTAATTGATAGCTAACTCGATATTGCCCTATAACTGTTTCATCAATAGTTCCTATAACAATCGCTTCCACACCAGTACTTGCCCACGCACTGTAGTCGATATTAGCTGCAGAAGTCGGGAATTGGGGAAACTTGTTTTCATTAATAGGATTAAATTTACCACTACGTAACAAGTCATCACTAATGACTTTAGATACTTGCTCAGGAAGTTCACCTACACCTTGCCACTGAAATGGTACGACAGCGATTGGCCTTGCACTGTCAACTCCACCAGTAATTACGATTTCAAGTGTTGCCATAACTGAGGTGGAGAGTAAGGTTATAAAAATTCCAAGCAGTAATTTAATTTTCATTATTTTCTTCAATTTAATTCACTTCTATATCTTTTGAATATATGCACTCAAATACAATTTGCTTTACGCAAATTTAAAATTCAGGCACTACAGTAACATCAATATTACGCATTTCCTTAAATATTTCAGGATCTTTGGAAACCGGTAGCGTGCCCGCTTTATATACAGCCCTTTTAGCTGCTTCACATACGACAGCATCACCGCTAACATTTCGAACTTGAGTAACAAATCCAGATGGTGCAAGACTTATCATCAATTTACAAGACTTTCCTTCCATCGTAGAGCGGTCATTAATCATATTTTGATCAATAACACTCGTTATAAGCGCGGCGTAACGTTGAATTTCAGACATCATTTGCTGTTGACGGGCTTTATTACGTGTAGCCATTTCAGCCGCCATTTGCTCTGCTAATAGTTTTTCTTGAATAACTTTATCTGCAGCAGCCTTTTCTTTGCGTTTACGTTCAGCGATTTGCTTTTTACGAAGTTCATTTGCTTTTTTCGTTGCAGCTTCCGCTTCTATTCTTTTAGAACGAGCTTGAGCTGCTGCATCTTCAGCTTTTTTCTTTTCTTGTTCTTTTTGTTTTCTTACTTTTTCAGCATTAGCTGCTTTTTTATTAGACTCTTTAGCTGCTTTGTCTGCTCGTTTTTTCTCTTGTTCTTTTACTTTACGCTGTTTTTCTAGCTTTTTGATACGTGCTTCTTCTTTTGCTCTACGCTTTTTCGCATCATCAGCACGCTTCTCTATCTTTTCAACCCGCCTTTTTTCATCTGCTTTTTGCTTTTTAATTTTGTTAATTGCTTTTTGCAGTTTAGCTCCATCTACAATTGTTGCCTCAATAGGCTTGACTTCTTGGGCAACTGAAGTGTTTTTCTTGGGTTTTGTTTCACTGCTAAAATCACCCAGAAAAAGAATAGCAACGATACCAACATGCAAAATAACACTTAGCCAAACTGCTTTAACTAACGTGGTGCGATCATACTTTTGCATCACTTTACTTCTCCACCGAATCTGTCATCAATCCCACAGAAGGCACACCAGCAACTTGTTGCAACAATACCATTAACTGAATAACAGCATCATATGACACTGCGCCATCACCATTAACAACAACAGGTGTATCGGGATTTACCAATAAATGTGCTTTAACTAAGGTAGCGACTTCTTCAGCTGACAATGGTTCTTTGTCGTTAGCCCCTAAAGTAATATAATATCGGCCTTGTGCATCAACAGATGCAACAAGTGGTGGTTTGGTATCTTTGTCTAAAGGTTCAGCCTCTGCTTGGGGTAAATCAACTTTTACGCCTTGCGTTATTAACGGTGCTGTTACCATAAAAATAATCAACAACACCAACATAACGTCGATATAAGGTACAACGTTTATCTCAGCAACTTTTCGGCGTCTAACTCTTTGATACATAAAATACGCCCCTATTTATCCTTGCTTCTCAACAACTGTTTGTCGTTGCAAAATGCTGGCAAATTCTTCCATAAAATTACCATAGCTATTTTCAAGCTTTTCAACTTTATGACTAAAACGGTTAAATGCCATTACTGCAGGAATTGCCGCAAATAAGCCCATTGCTGTCGCAATAAGTGCTTCAGCAATACCTGGAGCTACCATAGATAATGTTGCTTGCTGTACAGAGCCTAAACCTATAAATGAATTCATGATGCCCCATACTGTACCAAATAAGCCAATATAAGGACTTATAGAACCTACAGTTGCCATAAAAGGTAAATGGGTTTCTAAGCTATCAACTTCACGTGATAGTGCTACGCGCATGGCACGATGTGTACCATCAACAATCATTGACGGGTTATCAATATGACTTTTACGCAAGCGAGCAAACTCTTTAAAGCCGGCAACAAATAAATTTTCAATACCTTGTATTTCGTTTTTGGCTGTTATATCACTATAAAGCTTACTTAAATCAGCGCCACTCCAAAATTTGTCTTCAAAGTCTTTTAATTGCTGCTTAGCCAAATTGAGTGCTTGTCGGCGTTGAAAAATCATCGCCCAACAAGCCACAGAAAAACCCAACAATACCAACATAACAAACTTAACCAGTAGACTGGCTTCTAACACAAGTTCAAAAATTGAAAATTCAGCAGACACGTTTAAACGCTCCTAATATAGATTCTGGAATAGCCATAGGTTTTGCTCTTTTAGAGTCATGACTTTGGAAATTTACACAAGCAACTTGTACTTTTGCGGTACATATTACTTGTTGTGCTTGGTTAGTTATTTGTTGATGAAAAACCAAACTGGCGCGTTTAAGCGTTGTTATAGTAGAGTTTACATTAAGTAAGTCATCTAACTTTGCCGAAGCAACATTGTCCATTTCAACCTTTCTGACCACAAAACCTATGTTTTGTTCTAAAAAACTTGCTTGATTAATACCAAGTTCTCTAAGCCACTCAGTGCGAGCGCGCTCAAAAAATTTTAAATAGTTGGCATAATAAACAATTCCACCTGCGTCAGTGTCTTCATAATAGACTCTTAAGGAAAAGTTTTGGCTTATACTTGGTTTTGTATTTGGCTCTATGTTTGGCATTTACGACAAGGTTTCTAAGGCTATTTACTCAAGTGAATCTATAGTAATGGATAACCTAGCCGACAAACAAGGTGAAGTTGGTGAATAATTACATTTTGTACCAAAAAATTAAGTTTTAAGGCCTTACTCTATAAATAAAACATCATTCATTCTAAAAACAAAGTAACTAATGATTAACCAAAGCAAGCACATGAAAACAATTATTAATAAAAACCGCAATAAATGGCATTACAAACCCTTCTAGGTGCACAGTTATCTATTTTGAGGTAATTTCAACCATCAAACACTTCGCATTAGTTTTTCTAATGTTAACAAGTATTTTTTTTAGTTTGTCACTAAGAGATTGTTTGGCTAAGATACACTTGTTTTCTGGTTTAGCTTTATGAGATAAAGCAATGGTGACTTACTCTTCCCCAGTATAGACACTGTTAATTAGACAACGTTGAATTGATATTTTCTAATATAAAGCTGAAATGTTATTTTATATTGATAAATTTGTTATCTTTTCTCTCAGACATGTTTCATGGAATTTTTTCTTTAAAAAGACTTCCTTCTATCAACTTGATGTTTAAGTTGGCCCGCAAAAATTTTGCGGGCTTTTTTTTGTCTAAAATTTAGTCCTGTATTTATTTTGGAATTATAATTGACCTAGCACTTGAGCAGGTTCAATTTTTGTTGCTCGCCAGGCGGGATATATAGTCGCTAATAAAGACATAGCAAGTGCAGTAATTACTGTAATATAAACATCAGACATATTTAACTGACTTGGAATATGGTCAATAAAATACACATCTGCTGATAATAATTTTAGGGCAAATAAATTTTCAACAAAAGCAATGATATCAGCGAGATTTGACGCTAGAAAGACACCACACAAACCGCCAATAGTACAACCTAACAAACCATTAACTAAACCTTGATATATAAAGGTCTGCATAATTAATTTACTGCTAGCCCCCATAGTTTTGAGAATAGCAATATCGCCTTTTTTGTCATTAACCGCCATAATTAACGTGGAAACAATATTAAAACTAGCTACCGCAATAACCAACACTAGAACAATAAACATTACCATACGAACCATTTGTATATCATTAAACAAGTGCCCTTGAGTGCGAGTCCAGTCCATGATGTAAACATAATGATTAAAGCTATACGCAATTGTACGAGCCACACTTGGGGCAGAGAAAACATCGTCAAATTTTAATCGAACTCCTTGTGCTTCATTTGCTTGATAACCTTTAATTTCAGCTGCTTGTGCTAATGAGATATATGCAAGGGTTTCATCTATAGTTCCACCAAATTTAAAAATACCGACAATTTTCACCTGACGTTTTAACGGTGCTGAAAACACATTTCGTTTTGTTGTATCATCAGTTGAAGAAGCATTATTAGTAGATGGCAGTAATATTTGCACCCTATCGCCAAGTTTTACCGATAATTTTGTTGCCACCCCTGCACCAATAATAATACCGTTTTCGATCGTTCCTGTAGCTTTGCCTTCTTTACTATTGTGACTGTTCTTTTGGTTGCTTGTATTGCTAGATAGGGCTTGCCAACTTCCCTCGACAATATAGCTTTCAATATCAGAAACAAGGGTTTCCAAGTTAGTATCTACACCTCTAATCTCTAAGGCTTTCAATTGTGTTTTATGCTGCATCATTCCCGTTAAAGTAATCACAGGAGCGGCAGCAATAACCTCAGGATTATTTTCAACTTGCTTGACACTCAATGGCCAATTTGAAATGGGTTTATCAACGGACATTAGTTCTGCATGAGGCACAATAGATAATAATTTATGTGCTAACTCTCGCTCAAAGCCATTCATTGTACTTAATGCAACAATTAACACCATGGTACCTAGTGCAATACCAATTGTAGAGGAGGCAGATATAAAAGTAGAAAAGCCATGACCATGTCGACTTCGAACATAGCGCAAGGCTAAAAAAACACTCAAAGGTTTGAATATTGATGATTTAGTTTGTTTGTTAGAGTCGGTTACGTTCGTCATCGTTTAGTTGCTCAAACTTTCATTTTCAACAAACGGCTTAGGTTGAATAAAAGGTGTTAACTTGCCATGATCCAACTTTAATTGCCTGTCCATACGCATCGCTAAAGAAATATCATGAGTAACAACAACAAAACTTGTTTGTACACTTTGATTTAAACTGCGAATTAATTGATATATTTGCTCTGCTGTATCACTGTCTAAATTACCCGTTGGTTCATCCGCTAAAATCAACGCTGGCTCAGTAACTAATGCTCTAGCAATGGCTGTACGTTGCCGTTCACCACCAGATAATTCACTTGGTCGGTGATGAACCCGGTGAGCCAAGCCAACGTGCGTTAGCACTTCAGATGCTGCAGCTATAGCCTCTTTAGGTTTATCTCCTCGAATCAATAAAGGCATTGCGACATTTTCAAGCGCGCTAAATTCCATCATCAAATGATGAAACTGGTAAATAAAACCGATATTTTGATTTCGAAATGCAGCTCTTTCTTTATCTGACAGGCTTAAAATATTAACATCGTTAATAAAGACTTCACCTGAGCTTGGTAAATCTAAAGCACCGGCAAGGTGTAAAAAAGTACTTTTACCACAACCTGAACTACCGACAATAGCAAGTAATTCACCTTTCTCAACCGTAAGCTCTAAGTTATTCAAAACCTTAGTCTCTATATCACCTTGCTGATATGACTTTGATAATTGACTACAATGTAAAACTTTACTCATTTCGTAAAACCTCTGCCGGTTGAGTTTTTGATGCCTGGAAAGCTGGATATAACGTTGCAATAAAACTCATTGCTAACGCTGAGAAAACAATGACAACGACATTAACGAGTTCAAGTTTAATTGGTAAGGCTTGCACAGCATAACCACCTCCCAAAATATTCAGCCCCAAGGTTGATAATATTTCATTTAGATTTAAAGCGACTAATACGCCAAATATACTGCCTAGGGTCACACCCCATAAACCATTCACCATACCTTGGGTTATAAATATTTTAACTATGCCTGCTCTAGACAAACCTAACGTTTGTAATATCCCTATTTCGCCTTGCTTCTCAACCACAACCATAACCAGTGCTGAAACAATATTAAAAGCCGCAACTGCAACAATTAAACTCAGCATTAGCCACATCATTTTCTTCTCCATATTAACAGCAGAAAAAAGGGCTCCTTGGGTGTCATTCCAAGTAGTAAACGTCAAATTATCAATAGAATCCTCATGCTTATTGGTTGCTGTTAACGCGCCAACAACTTGTTTAGCATTAAAAGCATCATCTAAATACAGCCGTAATTGATCAATACCATCACCTTTACGCCGCAATAATTTAGCGCCATATTTGCTATGCACGTATACCATTGCATCATCAACTTGCGAACCCACATCAAAAATTCCGCGAATAATAAACTTACGCTGTACAGGAATTCTCCCCATAGGCGTAAAAATTGTCTTATTTGGTAAAACAAGGCGAACGGTATCTTGTAATGTTACTTTTAGTTTTCTTGCTAACGATTGACCAATAACAATGCTATAAGGGTGCTCAGATAAACTTTGTAAAGAGCCATTTAGCATATGGGTACTAATAATACTATTCTGTTCAAACTCAGGAATAATCCCTTGTAATAAAACACCTTGTAAATTACTTGATGATTGAATAAGCGCTTCGCTGCTCAAAAAAGGGGTCACCTGTTCAACATGTTCTTGTTGTAACAATTGCTTTCTTAAAGCAGGCCATGTTGTAAAATTTTCTTGTTTTGAATAGTTAGACTCTTGAGAAACAACTTTTTTCGAAACAACAACGTGCGGCACAATGCCTAAGATGCGTTTCTTCAATTCGCCCTCAAATCCATTCATTACAGAAACAACCGTAATTAATGAGGCAACGCCAAGTAAAATTCCGACGGTAGAAAAAAAGGTAATAAAGGAGATAAAGCCAGTACGTTTTTTACTGCGGCTATAACGTAAACCAATGAATAGGCTAACAGGTTGAAACATTTAATATTCTTGTGAAAAGTTATTGTTTTTTATCGGAACGTAAGCATAACACAACCGATATAATTATCTTAATTAAAGATACTTAAGAGAGAAGATATCTGCTATAAGTTTGTTATTACATGAATTTTTTATCATTCAATTAGAAAATAATAAAAGTGACAATAATGAATAACGAAACAACAGAACAAAAACTCATCAAGTATAACGAGTTTTTTTCAATTGAGCATGAATTTTCAATTAATATCTTACCTGTTGAAACGCACAAAGCTACCAGCTATGAACAGTTTTTAACTGACATGCCTACTCCTTTTAAAATGGCTAGTGATATATCAAGTATAGATCAAGCCGCATTGCGCCCACTGCAATCGCTTTCTGGTGTTGCTAGCCAGCTAGTCGAGTTTTTAAACCATCAATCAAAAAAAATTGATTTACTGATCGGCTACATTTTAAGTCAACAAGATGAAGAAAAACACAGATACCAAGGCTTGAAATTTGGTGGTGGAGGCTTGTTGTTTACTGCCGATAAAGCCTTTGAATTAGCACAATTATTAGAAATGAAAATTTTCCTACTAAATGAAAATTATGCTGTTTATTGTTATGGTGAAGTGATTGAAGTAGAACAAGTTCAAAGTAATTACTTACACAAAGTAATATTCCATTTTATTCGTGAAGACGACCGAGAAGCGCTAGTTCGCACAAGTTTACATGCACAATCTAAACAGCTTCAGGCACTTGCTCAGCAAAGAAATCAAGAAGGAAAACTTTAACAATAAATAAACGCTTTGGCTTCAACTAAACGCAAATACGATTTAAAGTGATATCAACTTCAGCAGAGGTTTGCTGTTGTTGAGTAGCATGTTCTACAACAGAAGCAAGCCCTTCATTAACATCTCTGCTTAGTGACAATACAGCCATCATATTATCATTAATTGAAGCAGTTGAATTTTGTTGCTCTTGAGTGCCTTGTGCAATTTGTGAGGTTAAGCTGTCAACTTCTTCAAATGCTTGACTAATTTGTTTTAGTGCACTAACAACATCTGCCGATTGAGATAAACTATTCTGTGATAAGCTTTGCCCTCGCGTTACAGCGGAAACAGCATTAGAGCTTTTCTCTTGTAAGCCTTCCACCATTGATTGAATTTCAACGGTAGCTTCTTGAGTTCTATGGGCTAGTGCTCTTACTTCATCAGCAACAACCGCAAAGCCACGACCTTGCTCTCCGGCTCGTGCAGCTTCGATAGCAGCATTAAGCGCCAATAAATTTGTTTGGTCTGCAATGCCACGTATAACATCTAAAACAGAACCAATACGAGCACTCTCTTCTTTTAAAAGCTCTAAGTTATTTGCCATACTTTCGACTTCTTGGGCAAAGGATTCAATTGTGTTTTGGCTAGTGTTAGATGATGTAATACCTTGATTCAAGGTTGTCATTACAACACTCGTGGTGTCGCTTACTTGATCTGCATTATTTGATAATACTGAAGAAGTAGTAGCAACCTCTTCAATTGATTGCGCCATTTGTTCAATTTGACTAACAGATTCGTCAACCGAACTTACAGACTCTTTCATTTGTATTACTAACTTATTAGAGCCTTGATTCAATAGTTCTGATTCACTTCGAATTACACTAACCACATCAGATAAACCAACAATAAAGCCGCTCAATTCATTAGTGACATTACCAAAGTCATCTTCGATTGCATCTGTTAGTGGTTTTGATGGTGCTTGCTCTGTGCTAACAACCAAATCTAAATAATTCTTTAAATTAGCAATACGAAGGGTTAACTGCTTAGAAAAATAAATACTACTAAGAACAGCTTGTGTCGTAACAAGTGAAATTATAATGGCCAATACGCTATACTTGCTTAACGTATCTGATGAAAATAAAATGGCTAAAGTGAATACAATACCTACAACAATCATAGGCAAAAGAAGCTTACTACTTAAACGCTTACTCATAGTTTTCCCGAAAATAGTTATTATTATGTAATACCAAGTTGGTTAAACTTATTCCCTCTTAAAGTAGAATAAATTTAATCAAATTGATTTAGTTAAATTCTCTGAATCTGGTAAGGTAAGTTACCTGTAAATAATCAGTTTTGCTATAACTATTTAACTAATAAAGAGGTTTTATGTCACTAAGTGAAATAATTTTAACTATTTTAACTTTAGGTATAATTATAGGAGGGGTTTTACTTTTAAAAAAATCTGCAAAAAAACTTGATTTAACACCTGAGCAACTAAAGGAGATTAAAAAGCGCAACGATGATTTAGATAAAACAGAGCAGGATAACTAACTGCGATATAAGGTTTTAATTAAATGGTAGCCAAATTTAGTTTTTACTGGCCCATGTACTTTCAATAACTCTTTTTTAAACACTACATCATCAAAAGCTTTTACCATTTGACCTCGACGAAATTCACCTAAATCTCCCCCTTCTTTTTTGATGGACAAATTGAAAACTTTTTTGCTAGTTGTGCAAAATCAGCTCCTTTGTCTAATTTTGATTTTAACTCAAGGGCTTGCTTTTCGGTTTTCACTAAAATATGAATTGCTGCTGCTGTTGCCATAGCTGTGTACCCTATAAATTTTATTTCAATCTATTATATCCAGATATTAATCAACTGGTAATACCATAAATTACTTTACTTACTTTATTATTGACATAAAATGTCATCAAATACTTTATCGCAATAGATAATCTACACTTATGAGTACAATAAAACATTTATTTGAAAACAATAAACAGTGGGCTGACAAAATAACAGCCGAAAATCCTGATTTTTTCAAAAACCTTTCTGAGCAACAATCACCACAATATTTATGGATAGGCTGTTCTGATTCTCGTGTACCTGCTAATGAATTATTAGGTATGCAACCTGGAGAAGTGTTTGTTCATCGTAATATTGCCAATCAAGTAATCCATACTGACCTTAATTGCTTATCAGTAATTCAGTTTGCAGTAGAGATTTTAAAAGTAAAAGACATTATTGTTTGTGGGCATTACTGTTGTGGCGGTGTTAGTGCTGCTTTTCACGATGAAAGCCACGGTTTAATTGATAATTGGCTTCGTCATATACAAGATGTTTATCGTTTTAATCAGAAAAAGTTAAATGCTGTAGCAGATGAAACTGAGCGTATGAATTTATTATGTGAGCTTAATGTTATTGAGCAAGTTGCCAATGTGTGTAATACCACAATTCTACGCAGTGCTTGGCTTGCCAAACAGAATGTAACCGTACATGGCTTGGTTTATAATTTACATGACGGTATATTGAAAGATTTGAATGTATCTGTGAGTAGCAACTAATAGAAAAGGAAAGTTACGGGTTTCGAGTTACCAATAACGAAGACAAATTAAAAGCTACGAGTAAAATAAGTTACGAGTTAAGAGGTATCTTACTTCGTAACTCGAAACTATTTACCCCGTAACTACTAATTCGAAACTAAAGTACGCCACGTTCCATTTGGTTTAATTCTATTGACTTGAACAGTGTTGAGAAGTTACCTTCACCAAAACCTTGATCATTAACTCGTTGAATCATTTCAATAAAGATAGGACCAAATAAATTCTTAGTGAATATTTGAAGCAAGTAAGCATTCTCAGCTTGGCTATCCACTAAAATTTGATGTTCTCTAATCTTCTCTTTATCTTCTTTAACCCAAGGTACGCGGTCAAAAATTTCATCATAATATTCAGGTACAATGTGTAGTGTATCAATAATATCACGATCTAACTTATCCAGAGAACCAACTAAATCGTCAGTAATAAAGGCTAAATGTTGTACACCTGGACCATTATATTCTTCTAAATATTCATCAATTTGATTATCTTTACTACCTTTACCTTCATTGATTGGAATACAAAATTTTCCACAAGGTGATTGCAACGCATAAGAAATCAACGCGGTTTTAATACCTTTAATGTCAAAATAACGTACTTCGGTAAAACCAAAAACGTCTTTATAAAAATCAGCCCACTTATGCATAGTGCCTTGGTAAACATTGTTAGTTAAATGATCTACCGCTAAAAAGCCTTTGTCTTCAACAATTACAGGTACTGCTAGATCTTCAAAATCAGTGTCATAAATTAAACCTTTATTTTTACCTTCATTTTCTAAATCGAGGGCAAAGTTATCAATAAAATAAATTAAACTATCACCAATACCAAATATTGCAGGATAAGGTAGCTTGTTTGCTTCATTTTCAGCTGACTTTGCGCCACGTTTTATTGCTTGTTCAAAAGCAAAATCTGCATCTTCAACACGCCAGCCCATTGAACAAATAGCAGGTCCATGACTTTTTGCAAATTCTTTTGAAAAACCCTTTGTCTCTCTGTTAAGTAGAAAGTGAATATCATTTTGATTGAAATAATCAATATCACGCCCTTTGAACTTTTTGGTTTTTGAAAAACCAAAACCATAAAAAGCCTGTTCCATAAAATCAGAATCGGGGCTAGCATATTCGGTAAATTCAATGCCACATAATTTTAACGGGTTATTCTTTGCGTGTGTAGCGTCAGTCATTGCGTTATCTCTTATAGCTGAAATTTTCACACCTCAAAAAACGAGGTGTTCATAGTATTAATACCAAGTTATTTAAATTGGTATAACTTCATTATCTAGAGGATTTAGCAATTACGAAAGGTTCAACTCAATAGAGCTAGCAAAGCTTATGTAAATGAAAATGTACGTGTAAATTAATAAAAATTGAACAGATAGAAAGCAAACCTATATACTGGCTAGTAGCAAGATGTATTCAATTATTTACAGGCAAGAAAAAAGCCGCTAAAAAGCACAATTTTAGGGGCTGGTACTACTGGTGCGTATCGTATTTACTGATTTTAGCGTTATAATTCGTTTGCTCTCGTTAGGGCTTATTATTGCTTACGGGTATTGAGTTGGTATTTATTTGTAGTCACTACTATTTAAATTAGCATTTTAAAATATTAGTTTTGAGCTAATGAATTATATAAAATATTAGCTCAAGAGTTACCATGGCGGACGTTTAGTTTTGCAGCTGAAATGCATATTCAAATTTAACTCTGTACCAACACATTATTAAAAGGAAATTTATAGTTGGCTAAAACGGGGGAGCTACATTGTCCTTGTTTATTATATTGTTAGGCTCGATACACGCTACAATTAAAGCAACCTGGATTTGCATTATGAATATGAATGTATTCAACATCACTATTCTGAAATTGCCTATCAATTGCGGATTTTAACTCTTTTCCATGTACCACTTCAGCCCCAACCATTAGGTTTCCTGAATTGTAAGATCTTACTGAAAGCAATCTATGTCTTAGCATTTCAGGTACTTCATTAATATCTAATTTAGCCATTTGAGCTTTTTCACGGACAAATATGGGTCCAGATGCCCTGTAAGGTGAATCGACATTATGATGACAAAAAGATAAAGCGAGTACTCTCTCACCTATTTTTGCATCTGAGAGAGAAACACGACAAGGGTATCCAGGATCTGCGTCTACAGTAAGCCAAACAGCATGAGAAACTTTTAATTCTTCATCTTCTTTGAGCATGAGTTCATGGAAATTATCTTTAGTTAGTGCTTTTATCAAAAATTTAATTGTCATTTATTAAACCTATTTACATAAAGAGTTTTAATTATAAACATCCATTGATTTAATACTCGCCATATTCGGACATGATACTTAAATTATTTTAGAGCCTAACGCCAAAATAAACGGCTAAGTAATTGTTGGCTAAAATAGTGAAGAACGAATGACAGCCAACTATTAGCAGACCATTTTTTAATGCTTTTTTATAAGTACCTACTCCAAACCTACTTTTCTTGTGGGTATGCTTGCCCTTCATCTTGGTTTGAAGCTGGTGAAGATGCATGCCTATGAAGCCAGACCCACCGATCTGTTTTCTTTAAGGCTATACTCCAACGAATTGGTATTTCTAAATGACTCCCTTGATATTCAAGGTGAATAATCAAAGAGATGGCTATTACAGCATGGTTATTTGAAATTATTATGTTAGACCACTGCCATTCAAATTTATTTGCTGTGGCTTCAGCAAAGTTTCTTCTAAATAACTCCCTGACAGCACTCTTTCCTGAACATAATTCATCAGCACCTGTACCAATAACCGAAATATTATCGCTATCTTCAAAGACATGCATTAAGGAATCGATATCCTTAGCACAATATGCTTTTGCATAATCTTCCAAAGTTGATTTGATTTCCTGCTCTTCTGTCATATTACACCTTATTCAAATTTGATTGCTGGATTCTAAGTATTTATAATGCGCTGTTAAGGGGCAAATTTTAGTTGACTAAAACTTGAAACAGAGCAGAACCATCCAACTGTAATTTGACCCGCTTAAACAGCTTATTAGCTCTGTATTTCTTCAAGGTGATTATATAAGTGCATCACATGTGCGATTTCATATTCATGCTTTGTTAATTCACCATAGGCAAAATGTGGTGCAAGTTTGCCTTTATAGTTTTCAAAATCAATTAGTGAATTTTGTAAATGATTCAATGCAGCTTTCGTATCTAAACTAGATTTGATCAAAGGGGAGCCAGGAATAGATTCGCTTAATCCATGAGTCATTTTTCCTTTAGATTCAAAAATTGAAAACGCCAATTTTCCAATTGTATGCTTGAAAAAGTTAGATTTATGCTCTGGAAATTCAGACATTGAATACTCAACACTTTGTGCGCAATGCATAAATATTTTATATATATCCCATTCACCTGTTTTTACAAGGTTCTTGTTAGATAATAGCGCTAACCTTTGTAATGCCGTTGAGACTTTAAGATCTAACCTATTAGCGCTCTCAGTAAACAAAATTGCTCCTGTTCCAACACCAGCTAAGGAACCACCGATAACTAGAGAACTTTTAAAAAACTGTCTACGATTCATACTTCCCCCGTTAAGAGCAATCGCCCACAATAATGGGCAAATAATTGTTGGCTAAAATTAGCGACGCAGGAGCAAAAGCCAACTATTTTTTGTTCTTATTAATTTGCTTGTTATGTTTCTATTTGAACAAAGCCCCTACTAAGTCAAAGATGCCTATTGTTGCATTTGGAATATCAGCAATAGCTGAATTTTCTCTTTTAGTTTGGTAGTTATTAAGCATACTATTTACAGCTTTGAACTCGAACCACACTCCCATACAAGAAGGACAATAGCTAATACCATCAAAGTTTGTTGTAGAGCTTAAAACGCCACAATTCATAGGGCATTTAAAGCTGATAGTTTCATGAGCCGAGTTTGATAATGTACTAAAGAATTTTTGTGGCTCAAACTCTTTTGTATATTGAATTGAATCAATATGGCTTTTTGGTAGCCATAAACCCTTGCATGATGTACACCCATAACCAGTATGAGTTTCAGTTTTAAGTACGCTTCTATCAGCTGGACACTTCAATTTCGACTCCTTGAAATATAGACACAATGACTCCCCACGAGGTGCTAACCTCCGAACGTGGGTTAGTTTTACAAACCAGAGGCATACTATATGTGTCAACAATATAAAACAGAGGCTAGCATGATAAAACATAACATAGTTTTCATTGGCTTAGATACCCATAAATCATTTACTGAAATGGCTTACATTGAAGACCAACGTGGCGCTAAATCAACTCATTTGGGTAAAATCCTCAGTAACAAAACTGCATTTAAAAAACTCGGTCGACAGCTACAATCAAAATAGCAAAAAACAACGATGGTCAGGGTGGCACGTAAGGTATTCAAGGCGGACTAGGCATTCAGAATAAATAAGGAATTCAATGTGCTATTGGCTTTAATGGCTTTAATGGCTTTAATGGCTTTAATGGCTTTACTGGTCAGGATGGTATTCAAGGTGCAAAAGACATTGATGGTATTAATGGAACTAATGGAAGCATTGAATAATAGGTTGATTTATCAATGGTAAATTTCATATTAAAAAAATTATTGGTTTTTATTTATTATTCAATTCGAATGGTATTGGTTATTACTGTTTCTTTTCTTGTGTATTTCTATATGAGTAGATCGGCTTAGTTCGTTCTGGTTTAACGGCGCAAGACTCGTTGATAAAATATAATATTCTATTAATCAATTTGTTCTTGAATCAGAAATGTTTACTTTACAAGTTCAGTGATGAACGACCGCTATGGTTGCTTAGTTCGCATTCAGCTTTATAGAGGGGATTGGTAAAAGTTATCATCAAACAACAGATTTATTCATCCATGTTGAATGTCAGCTGTCAGGAAACTGCCAGAATAATGTTAATGTTCAGGCAGTTCTCATGTCTAAAATTTTTTTGCTTTACGGGGAATCATTAAGACTTGTATAAGCTTAAAATAACCACTATCTTTTATGGTTACTTTTCAAGGATGATTATGATGGAAAAGGAAGATTTTGAACGTTTAAACTCCCTCTCAGAAAAAGCGATGATAGAAATTGCTACGCCAGATGAAATTAAAGAGTTGCAACGACTACTAACTATTTGGAATGAATTAACAGAATATAACCTGATTCAAGGTTTTTGTTGGCCTAATTCAAAAGGATTGTAACTTAAATTATTACTTCTTTGTGCGCAAAGAATAAGTAAGGTTTTGAAATTTCCGTGTTTGCCGAGGTCAACTGAACATCAGTTAGTTAACCTAAGCAAGTCGTCAGTTAAGTTCAAAATCATTGACATAGCGGACGTTAACAAAATAGGTTTTGATACTGAATTCATGTTCAAAAAATAAAATACAGTCGGTTGGAGCGAAAGAAAAAGCTGGCATTATATTTTTGGAAATTTGTTTGAAAATGATTTCAAGTAATCATATTACTCTGTCAATTATGATAATCACTTACATCAGTTGTTTATGTTTTTATTAAGTAAATACTTCGACTTGTACTTTAAACATAATATTGTTTTAGATACTTTTAAGTCTAAAAGCAAATATCAACTAAAAGCGAGTAAAAAGAAGAATAATATATGATTAAAAAAGAATTAGTTTGAATATCTTAGTCCCCCCCTCACTGTGACTTGTTACATACAATTACACCGGAGTATTAATATTTTCACTTATAACCACATTATTTTTTATTATTAAAACAACAATATATATTATATTTAAAGGGGGCAAGATGCATAACGCCATACCAATTAGTGTTGCTAGTATTGGCGTATTAGTTTTGCGTCTTGCTAAGTAGTAACTAAGTCCCCCCGTAATAAAAATGTAGATAAAGATATACAAAGTAATTGGAGCCATGTTGATTACCATATTCAAATTTCCTTTTACTATTTAGCTCTCATATAATGAAATTCGTGGCGCGAAGTGAATTTTGTTCTTTTTATTATAGTGCCATCCTAATTAACTATGGCACTTTGATTTAATAAACCCATTTTTTCTGTGAAGCAAGGACAGCATCCATCAATTTCAACTAAACAATAAACTCATAAAATGAGAATTTATTACGATGTTAAAGCCGACAAGGGGGTGTTAATAAAGAACACGTTAAAGTGTTACCAGAAAAAGTACAAGCTAATTCTACTGATGGGCAGTAGCGAACTGAAGCCCATGAAAAATTACCACCCCAACGTTTTAAGTAACGACTCCAATCTTCAGAATCGTGGCCTGGGAATGTATATAGGCCAGTGGCTTCGTATGCTGACAAAGGTATACTGTTATTGTTCGCATCTACGCCAGTACCTGGGACTATATCTAACGTACCTTTAACTAAATCAGGTATAACTTCAACATGACTTCCATCGAAAAAGTTCAAAGTAATAGTTAAGTCTAAATTCTCTAGAGTTATCGTTCCAATAGATAAATTATCAGCGATATTATTCAAATTAGCTGTTAATCGAATATCAAAATTTGTGTCAAAGAGATGGTCATACAAGATATTTCTATCAGACGAAGTTGACATGAACTGTAAAGAATTCCCCCAAGTTACCGCACTAGTAAGTGATACATCACCTACGTTTATACTTGATCTAGCCATAGCACTAGGAATACTAGCACTTGCAATGTGGCTTTTCATATCATCGTATATAGCAAGGAGCTTTGGTAATGCAGAAATTTCTGTAGATGACATAGTTTGCTTTTTAGCCTCTTGTACAGGCCATGATTCGCCACCTTCCTGTATGTAGGTAATATATACAGCGTATTTTTGTAGTGTTCTTTGCTTATAATCGACTACAAAGCTGTATCCTTGGCTCCCCCATTTGTCCATACTTTTTAGGGCTTCAGACTCGTGATTACAATAATCAAAACACGATACAACTTTTGCCTGTAAGGCGAATGCTGAGTTACTGATAAATAAAGATCCCATAACCAAGATAAATACATATAAGGTTTTCATATTAATTCCTATTTCCATATAAAATTCCTTTTATCCATTTTAAATTGTTAGAAACAAAGGTATTACGAAAAAGAGTTTAAAATTACTAATCTGCCCCTTCAGTTATTAAATTAAGGGGAACTTGCGCTATTGTAAATAGCATTTTAGTAACACTAAAGTAACAGGGATGCTAAATACCTTTTAAGCCTATGCAGAGGTAAATGAGATAATACGCCAAGAAGTTGATTGACGTAAATTAAGTTTAACTAAGGCTAGTTGTTACCATATTTCCTATACGTGCATTGACAACCACATCAAGCAACACCTTAACGCTACTGTACTTGTATAATTTCTTTGTAATTTGTCATACCGAGTAGCAATGCCTCGGTCATGTTTCAATCGAGTAAATACATTTTCTACTAGGTGACGATATTTATATAAACACCAGTCTATGCATGCATTCCCTGTCTTTGAATTTTTCTCTCTAGGCATGAGAGGAATAGTGCTTTTATCCCTAATTTTCTCTCTTATAGTTTCACTGTCATACCCTTTATCAGCGACGATATAATTTGTGTAAGGCAAATTATCAATGAGTGATGAAGCAGTTTTACTATCATGTACTTCACCACCTTTAATATCAAAATAAATAGGTAAACCATAGCTATCAACAGCGAGATGTATCTTAGTGGTATTACCTGCAACACGTTTGCCTATACTTAATTTGCTCACCAGGTACCAACATTACACAATCAAAGGCCAACAAAGGTGTTTTGGACAATAAAAAAGGCGCTAAAAAGCGCCTTTACATGGTTATCTATCACACAAGTATTAGTTATGACGTTGTGAACGCTCATTACGACGACGAGGTGCTTGTTTAACTATTTGCTCTTCAGAAGTACTAATCGCGAGTGGTTGACGACGTACACGTACACCTTTTAACTGTTTAAATAAATCAGCTGGAATACCTTTTGGTAATTGCACGAAACTGTGTTTGTCATGTAAGTTAATTGCGCCAATGTAACTACTATCTAGCGATATTTCATTAGCTATAGCGCCAACAATATCACCTGGACGAGCGCCATGTTCTTTACCTACTTCTAGACGATAAGTCTGCCAATCAACATCATTGCGGTCTACTTTTGCTTTACGTGGTCTTTCATCACGTGAACCACGATTACCTCGGCTGTCTGCACGACTGTCCGAACGAGAGTCACGACGAGAATCTCTGCCACGGTCATTTCTATCACGACCGTTACGTTCTCCTCGGCTGTCTGCACGAGCGTCTCGGCGAGGCTTAGGGTCTTCTTTTGGCTGTAATGGTTGCTTTAATTGTTTTTGGAATAACAATGCTGCAGCTAAATCAATCATCGACATTTCCGATTCACTTGCCATCACTTCAACTATTTCGCGCATGCTTGTTAAATCTTTCCCTTCAACAATACCTGCTATTTCATCACGAGCACGTTCAATACGCTTCTTACCAAGTTCTTGTATATTTGGTAATTCATACATATTCACTGTGCCAGAAGTTAAACGCTCATAGTGACGCAGTGAATACATTTCGCGTGGACGAACAAATGCAATTGACATACCTTCACGACCAGCACGACCCGTACGACCAATACGGTGAACATAAGCTTCATGATCACCTGGTAAGTCATAGTTTATTACTAAAGAAATACGAGGGATATCTAATCCACGAGCAACAACATCAGTTGCGACTAAGATAGACGATTTACCTGATTTCATTTGATCGATACAGCGTTCACGTTGTGCTTGGTTCAAATCACCATTAAGTGCTAATGCAGGATAACCCGCACGCTCTAATTTTTCAGCAACATCAACAGTATCGTTACGAGTACGTACAAAAATAATCATCGCATCGTAATCAACGATTTCAGCGATACGCTCTAAAGCGGTCATTTTAGTAATACCACCTACCTTCCAAGCATATTGAGTAATGTTAGCTTTGGCTTTTTTAACCGCTGCAATTTTAATGTGCTCTGGATCTGTTAAGAAACGGTTAGCTATTTTACGAATAGCTGATGGCATAGTTGCAGAGAACAAGCACATTTGCGTAGTTTCAGGTAAGTGATCCAAAATCCACTGAATATCTTCTAAAAAGCCCATATTTAACATTTCATCAGCTTCATCAAGTACACATACTTTTAAGTCAGCTAATTTCAGGCTTTTACGACGTAAATGATCCATTAAACGACCCGGCGTACCAACAACTACTTGTGCACCGCGCTCTAATTGTTGAAATTGAGGACCATAAGATTGACCACCATATAAAGTAGCAACACGTAAACCTTTCATATTTTTACCGAAAGATTCAATAGCCTCAGCTACTTGCATTGCTAATTCACGTGTTGGTGCTAATACCATTAATTGCGGTTTTTTAATTGATGTATCAATTTTTGCTAAAGCAGGTAAACCAAAGGCAGCAGTTTTGCCTGTACCTGTTTGTGCTTCTCCTAAAACATCTTTTCCCGCTAACAAAGGCGGAATAGTTTGTGCCTGAATATCAGTAGCAGAAGTAAAGCCTATTGAGGTTATAGCTGTTAATAAATTTGTAGGTAAACCTAAAGAGTCAAAGGCAACAGAGGCCTTATCAGAAACATTAGTTTGGGCATTACTTTGATCTGTATTTTTTTGTTCAGTCATTTTAATTTCATCTTTTTAAGGCAGGTATTGAGAGCATCTCTAATAAAGAAAAGCTAGCAAAAAATTAAAAGCAAAAAAATAGCTCACCTTCATACATAACAAATGTCATGGAAAGCGCACTGAATTGAATAAATTTTAAATTGCTAAGTCTTTAACCTGCGTACATCATACGAGGAAACCACCAGGAAGACTTAAAGCGCATAGCGTATTATCACGCTATATTTCTGCTGGAAACGAAATGTTCAGCTGGGCAAGTCTATTGGGCGGAAAACCCCTACTCATTTTCGATGGGCTTATTATTTTGTTTTGTGAGTATCACTCTAAAAACATAAATCAATAAGCGGTGCACTATTCCTTACTAAAAAGTGCCATCTATCTTTTTTGTTGACTTTACGTTGTAAAACCAACATCCCTTCATCGAGGCGCGCATTATACATAAACCATACCAGTTTGCAAGCGCTTTCTTATAAATTAACTGTTTTCTTAGTTACTTTATAAGATATTCAGCATGTTTTTTATCTGCCGTTAATATGTGGCTTGGAAACCACAATTTGAGCATAGTCATTAACTCTTTTAACTGGGGTTGATTGCAATGCTGAACTTTTTTCTGCCAATCTAAAATCTCTTTATGCAATAACAAATGACTTTTCTGATGTTCTTCAAACTCAGGGCACTGATTTTCTTTAAGTAACTTTTCTTCATAAGAAAAATGCTGACGAGTGTAATTAACTAGCTCCTCAACAATGGGCGCAAATTCTTCATACCCCCTCCCTTTATTCACAACAACATCTATATCATTGATTAAATTCATTAAATGCTTATGCTGTCTATCAACTTCATCAATGCCAACACTAAACTTTTCACTCCAACATAGTAAAGGTGCAAAAAAGTCATCACCACCAGCCTTAAGCAGACTAGTAAACTTTGCTTCCAAATCAAAAGGAAGCTCTATTTGCTTCATAATGGTTCTGTGCATCCAAGCTAAACAAATAAAAGAGACCACAAACATAAACATCCATGCACTAGTCCACAGCCCTGTCCATTCAAGCAAATAGCCAAAAATAATAGGACAAACAAAACCACCAAGTCCACCAAGTACACCAACCATACCTCCAACAACACCGACCTCTTCAGGAAAGTAATCTGGAATATGCTTATAAACAGCAGCTTTGCCTATTCCCCAAATACTACCTAAAACAACGACCATCACTGCAAATATCCATACATTGGCTTGAAAATATATCCGAGTAACTCCCTTAGCTAATAGTTCTTTTTTGTTAATTTCTTGACCAACTGTCACCACGCTTTCTTGCCAACTTTCTTTGGTAGGGAACACTAACATTTGCTCTTCTAGTTCTTCAAACCCGTGTGTTTTAACTTTTAGTTGATACACTCTATCGTCAACTACTATGGCATTATCACTCACCCGAGTCACTGTACCCGAAGCTTTTGCCATAATACCTTGTCCAGTTGAGTACACCTCCATTTTAGGTACAGACAAAGCCATTGTGATAATGACTGAGGATGCCAAAACCCAGTACATAACTTTACGGGCACCAATTTTATCAGACATCCACCCCCCCATCGCACGAATAACGCCAGATGGAAAACTAAATAAAGCAGCTAAAATCCCTGCTGTAACTAGCGGCATATAATAAACATTAACAAAATACGGTACTAACCACTGAGAAAAAGCAACAAAACAGCCAAATACCAAAAAGTAATATAATCCAAAGCGCCAAACCCGAATATTTTTTAAGGGTTTTAGCATTTCTCGTACAGGTTTATTATGTGTTGCAGGCTTTTTATTTGTGGTAAAAATCACAAAAATAATCCCCATAACAACAAGTAGAGCCGCATACATTATCGGTAACTCACGCCAACCATCAATGTTGACACCATTATCAGTTAGTGAATTAAGCATTGTTGGCGCAAATAGCGTAGTAATTGCCGCACCAGCATTGCCGGCGCCAAAAATCCCTAAGGCCATTCCTTGTTTTTCTCTAGGGAACCAAACTGAAGTAAAAGCAATGCCAATAGAAAAACTAGCACCCGCCAAACCAAAACCAAAACTACAGGCAGCGAAATACCAAAAACTATCAGCGAAAGACAATAAATACATTGGAATAGCACAAAAGAATAACAATGCGACGAAGATAGGCTTGCCGCCAAATTTATCGGTTAAAATACCAGCAGGCAATCGGAATATAGCTCCGGTTAAAACAGGAATCCCCATCAACCAACCAATTTCTACAGGCCCCCAATTATAAATTTGGTTAGCGGCTAAATAAGTAACTAAAACACCATTTAGCATCCACACAGCAAAACAAACAGTAAAAGCAAAGGTGTTGATAAAAAGCATTTTGTGTGATTGAAAAGTCGCTTTTTCTTGCATAGTACTATCTCTTTATTTTTTAAATAAAAACATTACATTAACTAAAACCCAATAAACACTTGTGACAATAAATCAGGATAAACACCCAATATAATACCCGATAAAATAAATATGATGGCTGAGATACTCATCACAGGTGCTAACTTAGCGCCAACAACAGGGAGTTGTAAACTACTGGTTTTTTCTACACTGACATCATTAAACAAAGTAAAAACAATTCGCAAATAATAAAAAAGTCCTATACCACTGCCAACGATTAATGCTGCAATCAACCACCACTGTTGTGCTTGTACAGCAACAGTGAGCAAATAAAACTTACCAATAAAGCCTGCCGTTAACGGAATTCCAGCCAAACTTAGTATTGCCACAATAATTAACAATGCCAACAAGGGATTTTGCCAAAACATCCCCTGCCAATCGCCAATGCTTTGCTCGGTGTCCTCATGGTTACATTGAGTTAATTGCAGTACCATAAACAGCGATACCGTTGCTAAGACATAAGCAGCTAAATAAAATAGCGCACTTTGCCATGCCAAGCCGACACTTTGTGGTGAAATTATTAATAGCACAATAAGTAAATAGCCCATATGCGCAATAGAGGAATAAGCTAACAACCGCTTAATGTTCTGCTGTTTTAGGGCTAAAACATTACCTATAATCATTGACAAAATAGCAAGTACACTCATTAAATTTAGCGTACTTAATACATTATTGTTACTAACAAAAGATTGAGTAAAAAATGATGTCTGGCTAAACCAGAACTTCATTAACACCACAAACATAGCGATTTTTGATACCGTCGCAAGTAATAAGGTGACTGGAGTTGGTGCCCCTTGATAAACATCAGGTGTCCATAAATGAAAAGGAGCAAGTGACAATTTAAAAGCGACTCCTACAAGGAAGAGTAAAATACCAGAGGAATAAAATAAACTATATACCGGCTCGGCTTCAACAGCAAAGCTCAAGCTGCCACTTTGACTATAAATAAACGCTATACCTAACAGCATAAAACTTGAAGCACTAGCACTTAAAATAAGGTACTTAAAAGAGCTTTCAACGCTGTACTGACTATCTCGGCTGTAACCTACCATCCCTACAAGTGCAATACTGAGTAATTCAAAGCCCAAAAACAATGAGGCAAAGTGATCACTCATCACCAAAACACCTGCACCTAATACCACAAGTTGCAGTAATATGAAAAACTCATCATGCACTTCAACTGAGTGAGTTAACCAGGTTGAACTTAAAAAACCAACCGCAATGCTCGCCACTAATATCAATATAAAGGCAAAATTACCGTAGTTATCAACCTTCATTAAGGGGGTTACTTGTACTTCATCAGTTAAATTTATCACTAATGAAATACTGGCTAACAAAGCACAAACAAATATCGCTAAAGTAAAGGTCAAAATCATTTTTTGAGAACGGCGCCACGCTATTAGCAACAATGAAAGAACAGAACCAAAAGCAACAATCAATAAAGGTGATAAACTTTGCATCATCAACTGAGTCATATTATTGCCCTCCTGCTGTGCTCGTTATTGCTAAAGTCAGCTCCGAATGTTGAAAGAAAGTTAAGACTAGGTTGGGATAAAGTCCAATTACAATCAGTAAGCCAAGCAAAGAAGAAAACACCAACAACTCCCGTTTTGATAAATCATTCACATTATTTTCTCCTTCTTGATTCTGCCCCTTACTTTCTCCTTGCCTCTTACCTTGAAAGGCATTTTGAAATAACACCATGCCATAAATAGCTGAACCAATCAGTCCAAAAGCAGCAAGAATAGTCATCAACGGAAAGCGTTGGTAAGCACCAACTAAAGAAAGAAATTCAGCAACAAAATTAGCAAGTCCTGGTAAACCAAAAGCTGCTGCGGTAAAAGCTAAAGCAAAACCACCCATGCGTGGCGCACTCTGCCAAAAGCCCCCCATTTGACCCAAATCACGAGAATGAATTCGACTATAAACCATACCTGCCAATGCAAATAATGCAGCGCTACTTAAACCGTGGGCAACTAAAGTTAATACAGCCCCTTGGTAGGCAATCGCATTAAATGAAAACAACGCCAACATAACAAAACCCATATGGCTGATGCTGCTGTACGCAACTAAACGTTTAAAATCTTGTTGAGCAAAAGCCATTTTTGCCCCATATAAAATACTCACTACACCTAATGTTGCCGCAACGGGAGCAAAATCTATACTCGCTTGTGGAAATAAGTGTAGTACAAAACGAATTAACCCATAAGCACCTGTTTTTAATAATACCCCCGCAAGTAAAACACTCCCGGCTGTTGGCGCTTGGGTGTGAGCATCAGGCAACCAAGAGTGCACGGGAACAGAAGGAAGTTTTACTGCAAAAGCAATAAAGAAACCCAGCATTAAATAACGACTTGTCGATAAAGGTAAATCAAGCGTTAACCAGTCTTGATAAAAAAAGCTAACTAAGCCTGTCTGCTGAAAATGTATCGCAGCCATCGCAATTATCGCCACTAACATTAACAAACTACTAATTTGGGTAAAGATGAAAAATTTAATGGCTGCAAAATGTTTGTTTTCATGTCCCCAAATAGCGATCAATGCCGTCATTGGTAATAACATCACTTCCCAAAAGAAGAAAAATAAAAACATATCAACAGCGGTGAATACACCAATAATACCGGCGATAGAGGCAAGTAAATTAAAATAGTAGAAACCTGTTTTTGTTTGAATTTCTTGCCAAGAAACCAATATACAAATAATGGCTAAAAATAAGGTTAGTAACACCAATACTAGACTTAAATAATCAACGGCTATGGCATACTCAATATTAAAACTATCTATCCAAGACAAACGAACTAAAACCTGTAGCGAGCTTAAATCAACGCCTGTTGTTGTAATTGATATGACAAAATAGATACTAACAATTAACACTGTCAGCAATGCCAACCAACGGGCACTTTGCGTTTTGACTCCCTCAGCGTACCAAGCTAAAGCACCACCCAAAAGTAAGCTACACATAACTAACGTTATATTCATTAACTTGCCTCCAGTGAAAACGATTCAATACCAAGACTTATCAATAACAGAGCAGTAGCTAAACCAATGGCTGCCGCATACCAACGTAACTTTCCTGTTTGACTGCTTTTAAATACATCATGACAAATGCAAACATACCAAGCGCTAAACATAATCAGTTGGTCAAAAATATCTTTGCGATTTAATCTAGCTAAATAACAATAAGGTTTCACTAATAACAAATCATAAAGTTGGTCAAAACCTAAACCTTGGCGACAAAACATCACTAAAGGAGTAGGTTTATCTTGAAATGCTGCATTGTTTAATTTGCCATGGTTTGAGTTACGATAGGTTGAAAAATAAAACCAAGAGAAAACTATACCGACAAAAGGTGTGGCTATAGCAACACTATGTAGCCAGTTAGGTTCATTCATATTTAACGACTGAACACTAGGAAAAACACCTGACAAACTTTGTTCAATAGTATTAGCAAATATACCGCCAATAAGCGATAACACTGCCAAAGCAATTAGGGATAGTTTTAACAGCCTACTGGATGATGGTTGCAATTCATGATCAAAACGCCTTTCCCCCATAAATGCTAAAAAGAATAACCGACAACTATAAATACTAGTTAATAATGCACCAAAAATAGCGCAATACCACAACAATGGTCCAGCGGTATTAGACGACCAAAGCTGAGCAATAATCGCTTCTTTTGAGAAAAAACCTGAGCTACCTGGCAGCGCCATTAAACAAACTAGTCCAATAGCAAACAACACCGTTTCAAAAGGCAAACGTTTTAATAAACCACCCATTTTGAAAAGGTTTTGCTGGTGATGCAGAGCAAGAATAATAGCACCAGCAGTTAAGAATAATAACGCCTTAAAAAAAGCATGAGTCATTAAGTGAAAAACACCTGCAGAAAAAGCCCCTGCCCCTAATGACAACATCATATAACCAATTTGACTCATGGTTGAATAAGCCAAGACACGCTTAATATCATTTTGAGCAAGTGCAGCAACACCAGCGAGTAATAAAGTTGATGCACCTAGCCATGCAACATAATTCATTACCTCAGGAGCAAGTAAGAATATGCCATTCATACGGGCAATTAAATAGACGCCTGCCGTTACCATAGTAGCCGCATGAATTAGCGCACTTACTGGCGTTGGACCTGCCATGGCATCTGGAAGCCAAGTTTGTAGTGGCAATTGTGCTGACTTTCCTACTGCACCACCAAGTAATAACAAAGCGATCCAGTAAGGTGCTTCATCACCTACAACCCATAATGTGCTGGCACTTTCATTTAAATCGTTAATATTTAACTGGCCAAGTTCCTTGAACAGCATAAATAATCCTATTGCCATAGCTGTATCGCCAACACGAGTTACAATAAAAGCTTTTCTTGCTGCCAACACATTGGCTCTTTCTTGGTACCAAAAGCCAATTAATAAGAAACTACATAACCCTACACCTTCCCAACCTAAATACAGCAATACTAAATTATCAGCCAAAACTAAAATTAACATGGCGACAATAAACAAGTTCATATAAGCCATAAAACGAGTAAAGTTTTCATCATCTTTCATGTAAGCGGCAGCAAAAATGTGAATCAATAAGCCGATACCTGTAACCACTGAGATCATCACTGCAGAAAGTCCATCAAGATAAAAGCTGATATTAATTTTTGCTGATGAGCTATTCGTTAGGTTTAACTCAAACCAATTCCATAAATCAACAGATAAGACAGGTGACTGCAATGAAAGCTGATTAATAACAATAAAACTTGATACTGTGCTTAACACCATAGCACCAATACTGAGCGTTGCAGCCATATGCCAAGACAAGCGTTTGCCAAAAGTAATAAGTAATAAAAAACTAATTAACGGATGAAGAGGTAGTAAAGCTAATACATTTTCTGTGGCAGAAGGAATCATCATTTACCCCTTCAACTTGCTAAGCAAGTCAATATCTAGGGATTTAAAACGCCGCTGCATTTGAATCAACAACGCCAAACCAACAGCAACTTCTGCTGCAGCTAAGGTCAAAACAAGAATAAACATGACTTGGCCGTCAGCTTGTTGCCATGCACTACCTGCACCAATAAATGCTACGCCAACCGCATTAAGCATCACTTCTAAACTCATTAAAATGAATAATGTGTTTTTTCGAACAATAACACCAACAAAACCAATGGAAAATAAAATGCTCGCCAATATTAAAACATGGCTTAACGGAATAGCGCTCATAAGTGCCCTCCTGTTTCTTTTTGTTGGTCTAAACCTTTCTGATCTAAACTAATGCCTTCGGGTTTAGCAAAATGATAGCCTGCAATCAAACCAGCAAGCAGTAAAAAAGAAGCAATCTCTACTGCCAACAAATAGGGACCATAAAGTAAAATACCAACCTGTTTAGCATCAATAATATGTGAAGTTAACTTCTCTTGCACCAAAGAGCTCTCAATCGCAAATATCAATTCAGTTAGAAGTAAAATAGCAATAAGACTCGGCCCAACCCAAAGATTGAAGTTACTTAGTCTGAATGAATGTGACTTTGGAGCATTAAGTGTTTCATCCTGCCCAAGGCCAAACATCATAATGGCAAAAACAAATAAAACTAAAATAGCACCAGCATAAACAATAATCTCTAAACCTGCAGCAAAGGGAGCTCCCATCAAATAAAAACAAACTGCCACAGCTAACAAAGAAACCACTAAGTAAAGTAAAGCATGAACGGTATTTTTTCCTGTGATTACCTTTAAACTGGCAACGATGGCCAAAGCAGCAGAAAAATAAAACATTAACTGCAAAGGGTTTAGTCCCATAATTAGGTGATTTGTTGAAAGATTCATGGCATCAGTCCTTTTATATCAACAGGCGGTTTTTCTTGCCTTGCATCACCTTTAGTTTTACGTTCACCTTTAATATTGACCTCAATACCACTATGGCGATAAAAACTATAATCTGGATATTTACCCACCCCTTTAATGAGTAAGTGCTCTTTCTCATAGACTAAGTTTTGCCTGTCGTATTCTGCTAATTCAACATCAGGTGTTAGTTGAATAGCGTAAGTAGGGCAAGCTTCTTCACAAAAACCACAAAGAATACAGCGGGAAAAATTAATGCGAAAAAAATCAGCTCGTTTTCGACCATCATCATCAATAGTTTGTTGCAAAGCGATACAGTCAACAGGACAAGCAGCTGCGCACAAGTTACAACCAACACATCGTTCCTCTCCATCAGGATCTCGCGTTAGTACAATACGACCACGATATCTTGGTGCCAAGTAAGGCTTTTGCTCTGGATATTCAACCGTATCTGCTTTTGTAAAGGTATGTTTAAGCACCAAAGCCATCGTTGTTAATTGACTAAAAATCATATCAACTGCCGCACTTAGCCCGCTCAGCTTCTTCACTTGTTGAGTACCTTGATGATGCGATTTATGTTCTGAATCAGCCATAAAACCCTCCCAATTTTAATACACCCGTTGCTAATAAATTAATTAACGCTAAAGGCAACATATATTTCCAACCGAAAATAAGTAATTGATCAAAACGGGGGCGTGGCAATGAAGTACGAAGCAAAATAAAAAAGAATACAAAGAGCAGTATTTTTAAGATAAACCACAGCAGTGGAGGTAACCATGAATCTAATGGCGCAGGCATCAACCAACCACCAAAAAATAACACCACAGACATAGCCGATATTAACGTGACACTTAAATATTCACCAAGAAAAAACAAGGCAAATTTCAATCCTGAATATTCTGTGTGAAAACCTGCAGTTAACTCAGTTTCAGCTTCAGGTAAATCGAAGGGCAAGCGGTGGCTTTCAGCAATCCCGGCAATCATAAAGATAATGAAACCCAAGAACTGGGTTTGAATAAGCCAACCACTTTCTTGAGCAAGTACAATTTCACGTAAATTAAAACTGCCAGTTAACAACACTACCCCCATTACTGACAACCCCATAAACACTTCATAACTTACCGTTTGTGCTGCAGCTCGCATACCACCAAGCAAAGCATACTTTGAATTTGAAGCCCAACCTGCTAGCACCACGCTATAGACAGCGAGAGAGGCCATAGCAAGAAAGAATAACAAACCAATATTTAGATCTGATACACCAATAGAGGGTGAAAAAGGTATGACCGCAAAACTCATTAGCACACATACAGCGCCAATGACGGGAGCAATAGTAAAAACTAAACGTTCACTAAAAGGTGGAATCCAATCTTCTTTACCTAGAATTTTTAGTAAATCTGCAAGAGATTGTAAAATACCAAAAGGGCCAACACGATTAGGACCAAGCCTATCTTGCCAGATGCCTATCATGCGACGTTCAACCCACACCAACATCGCAGCTATTGGAATAAGTAACGCAATAATAATAATAATTTCGAGGAGCTTAAATAGAATTTCAGCCATTTGTTTCTCCCTTGTTTTCATGTTTACTTTCATTCTCCCAAGCACCTACACCATCACTAAAGGCTATTGGGATAGTTTGATCTTGTATTTTTAGCCTTGCTAATACATCGGTTTTTTCTTGCTGGGCAGCTTGCCTTCTATTTAGCTCTACTTGTTGAAACTGGGTAGCTTCATCATTAGTTGCTTTGCTGATATTTTTTGTTGCAAGTGAAAAGTTGTTATTTGATAACGGTAAATCAAATAAACTAACCAGCATAATATTTATCGAAAGTTCCTTATTTATCTTCGCTTTAGCAAATATGTCTTGGTCATTAATATTAAGTTTTAAAATAGTTGAATCTTGAATATCATTTAGTTTGGCAAAGTCAGTCGAAATTGACACTGTATTACCTGCAAACATAAGGATGAATTCGGGTAAATGTCTGGTTTGCTGATCTGATAAAAACCAAGGCAGGTTTTGAATAAGTGTTAATTTATTTACGGTTTCTTCCGATGCTTTTTCCGCACTTTCCTCTGATAAGATAGGCCACAATTTATTTAACTTTTCAGTGACACTTTCATCTATTGAACCATCAAAATACACAGATAAGGTCAGGTTTAATAAATTTTCGTTTGCTGCGTTCTTCAGGTCTCCATTGACTTCTTGTTGATATTGAAACACTGATTGATTTGAATTCCATGCTGGCGACCACGTATAAGGCATATTACTGCTAGTGCCAGAACTAGCACCTTCCATAGAATAATTTAAAGTATCATTGTGACTATTCTCTAGATAAGTTTTCACTTCATGCACCGATTGATTTGCCATCATAGCAGTGCGTCCGCTTGCTCGTGGAGTTTGCCTAGCAAC
>Ga0209826_1000266_pt1 | contig 37978 bp, 36 predicted proteins | sample GOMGulsemesocosm_5_FD_184637 | JGI IMG/M metagenome (GOLD analysis project Ga0209826, IMG submission 184637) | Methane-oxidizing microbial communities from mesocosms in the Gulf of Mexico - GOM15C Gulf of Mexico (SPAdes) (version 2) | ecosystem: Environmental > Aquatic > Marine > Cold seeps...
TGGTGACAGTGCATCAATTAATTCAGCTAGAGTGCTTTCTTTATTAAGTTTACCAATATGCCAATTGCCACAAGACAAGCTACTTTTTGATACAGGGGTAACATCAGATAAACTAAATACACCCACCTTAACTAATGGTTTACTTACCATTTCAAGAAAAGCGCTTTCGGTAAATTCAGTAACAAGTAAGCAGTATTCACCTGTTTGCCAAAGCGTCTGTTGAGCTGCCTCATGGGCAACAACCTGCACCTGAAAACCAAGCCAAAGTAATAACCGCTGTAAGTTTTGAGCATATTGCGGCGAATGCACGGCAAGCAACACAGGTAATTCGTTTTTAAGAAACTTATGTTTAGTAAATTGCTCACAAGGCTGTAATTGATTGCTTGGCTTATCACTAGCTAATAATTCTTTAATGTTATGTAAAAAGCTACCTTTACATAACACCTGCTCTATTTGAGAATAAAAACCAAAACGTTCATAACTCAATACAGAAGACTGCAATATCATCAATTTAGGTTGTAATGATTGAGGTAAGTTATCTATTTGTTTGGTAATTAAATCAAGGTGGGTCAATGCCATTTTGCTATCAACCACTAATAAATCAAGCTTATGACGTTGAAGATACTTGCCATTAACCTGTTGTTGAAAACTATCTATTCGCGCTAGTTTTTCAAATTTACCTTTCACTGATTGCACACTTGTTTCAAGCAGCCCTGCTAATAAAGTGTTATTTGACAGCAGCATGATTTTGATATTTTTTAAGGTGGTGTTATCTTCACTTTCAGCAGTACCGGCAATAGCAAGTGGTAATTCAAAACTGACTTGATAACCATCATCAACAAGTTGAGCTGCAATATTTTTTCCATGTTGCTTAACAAATACAATATTAAAAATAGTAATAAATGGTGATGCAACTTCATGTGTGGTTGCTTGTGATTCAAGCAACTGACTGATTAAATCAGGTAAGGCATCTGATGACTCGCTTTTGACCTTAGCAACAAAATGCACCAGTTGCTGTCCTGCACTTTTATCTTGCAGCTGTACCTGTAAATGTAGCTGGTTCGCTTGGCTATTATCTAATGAAATATCAATAAATAGGCTTATTAACTGTTGAAATAAACGAAAGTCTATTTTGACTTGTGACAGTAACTGCTCATCACAACTAACAAACAACTTATTATTATCTTGTTGCTGTTTTTGTTTATTAAATAGAATAGCGTGAATTTCATCTACTAAATTAATATCTTTAAGATTCAATACTGACTTATCTCGTTGTACCTCTAGAGCTAAATGAAACTGTGCTAACTGTTGATATAACGAAGCTAACTTTGTTGTAACACTAACGCTTTTATATTCTTGCAATACATTATGATTCAAAGCAATAATTTGTTGCTGTTGTACTATAGATAAAGCGGTAGCTTCCAGATATTTATAACGTTGTAATTCTCTGCTCAAGTAATCTGTAATTTGATCTTTTGCGTCTATTCGTTGCTGTTCATTACACTTTTCTAATCTTTCTAGTTCTTGTTCTTTCTGCTCATGAAGCTGCAGACTAGATTGATATTGTTCAAATAGCGACTGGAACTCTTTTTCACTGTGTTGTGGTTTGGCAATATTTTGTATTTGTTCAATTATTGCTTGAGTTTCAGAGCAGTTGGCAACAACATCATTATCCTCTTTTGTTTGCAAACTGCTAATAATACTCTCTACACTCTGCTGTACAGAAACCTTAATTTGTTCACGTAATCGCCATAATAAATAGCCGAAAAAGAGTAACGACAACGCAATAGCAAACATCAAAACAAGTGTAATATTTGCATTCGACAAATGAATATTAAACTTAGTTAATAGCTCTTGAATAGCATCTGTTGTGTTTACTTGCTTGGGTTTATATGGGGTAAGCAATAATTGATTAATTTGTTGCTGTTGTTCTTTTAAGTTAGCATGATAATCTTGAGCTAAACGAATGTAGCCTTGCCATTTAGCTAAGGTTCTTTGCTCTGTTAATGCTATTTTTTCAAAAGTATCCATTTGCTGATTAACATCAGCCATAGCTTTATCCGTACTATTTATTTTCAACCGTTTATTTTGGGTAAAAGCTTGCTCGACATTCAAACGTAATAATTCAAAACGGGCAATGGGTGTATACATAGTCAACTGTTCAAAGCTCACCAATATCTTAGCTAATAAAGATTGTAATTTTTGTAAGTCATTCAGATACTGAGAAGATTTTACATAAGCATCGGCTTGGTTAAAAGAAAGCTTATTTTTGGCTTGTTCTGCATTTAATTGTTTATTTAATAATTTTTGATCAGCCAGTTTTTTATCGATGATAGGTGCCATTGAAAAGAGTATCAATTGCAACTGAATAATACTACTTTGCTTTAACTGTTGGTTATGAGTATGACTGTCTTGAATACGAGAGACAATATCTTCAGTCGATTTATGCTTATTTAACCATTGTTGAAAGACTTGACCATTAGCGCTATTTAATTGCAATAATTGACGATCTGTGGCAATTAACTCTGCGTGTAGTGGAATATAGGTATCAGCATTAGCGGCAATCAATAAGCTATCAACAAGTTCATCGGCTTTTTGTAACGCCGAAGTTTTTCTAAACTGTTGGGTTAATGGCACTAATTGATGCTCAACCAACGCGTTGTTTTGAGCATCATTTTGATAAAACAAAATAGCTATTAGCCCAACCACCACCATTACGGTTAGCAATAAGACTAATAATTTAGAGGTAAATAGTCGATATAGCGGCGGTAATTTGATCTGCTGTGTAACCTCGTCAATATCGTTCATAGCTATTATTTTTATTCTAAATTCTTTAATTGCTCTAGTTTATACCAAAAGCATAAGGAAAATAATAGTATAGCAAGAGTGAAATTAACGCTTTTTACTGACCCATGCCCATTCCATTTCACATTCAATAGGTTGTTGCCCTGATTCATCTGTGATGATGACTGGCACAATAATGTCGCCTTTTTCTTTTTGCTCTATCGTTTTTATTTGATCTAAGGTCAAACTAGCAACCGCTTTTAGGTTTCCTTGCATGCGACGTTGGTAATGAATTTTCATTGACTTTAAAAGAGGCAACCTACTATCAGGTACATTCATACCAAAGACTATACCTGTAGCTGATTCTGCCAATACTGCTGCTGCAACAGCATGAATACCGCCAATATGATTTTGCACTGATTTTTTATTTTTTAATAACAACATAGTTTGTTGGTGGCTTATCTTCTCAATTTTTACACCTGTCGTTCCGGAAAATTTAACCTTAGAAGTGAATAATGTTGTTAATAAAAATGACTGCATAAACTGCGGAGCCTTATGTACTTTGTTAACGAAAGCGCTAAATTTATTTGCCATGTTCTTGACCCTACTATAGTTATATTATTGAGATAATGTTTACTATTGTTGCGCAAGCTGGTCTGACCTGTAAAGTATTATTTTTTATTCTATAATATTTATTGTCATCAAAACAAAATTCAATAGATTTACTATAACTATTAAAATATTTTTTTATAACATATTCTGCTTAATTTTTATTCACTCTAGGTCGATAACTTAATCATAGCTTAACGACAAAAAGTAACATTATGACTATTGCCACAATAGAGTTATCTCAACAACAGAGTTATCAACAAGCATTTAAACAAAACCGAAAGGTTGCGCTATTAGCACCTGCAAAAATGATACAAAAAGAAAATGGTATTGCTCAAGCAGAACTCTCACTCAAAAACACTGCAGGCACTTTAAGATCTGTAAAGTTATCGGCAACACAAAATGATATTAAAGATGTTACCTACGAAAAACCTAAAGAGATTAAACTACAATTAATGGTTCTCGTTTTAGAACGGTTTTTAGGACGTCAGCTAGACATTAGTGATTTTTCATTTCATACTGCCAAAAATGACGAAATGAGCAGTTATGCTAACTCAGCAAATAACGCTTTTTCTACTGAGAGTTTTGAGCAAGTTAATATTGATGGTCAATTATTTAAACAAGATGATGTGTTATCCGTAGAAGAATGGCATAGCCATGAGCAACACCTTAATTATCAAGTACAAGGGACGTTCAATATTAATGACAAGGAATTATCTCTGAATTACAATTTTTCTTTATCTAACAAAAGAGTTAGTTACAGTAAAATTGAAATATCTGCTGCGACATTAAAAGACCCGATATTAGTGCAGTTTGGAACGCAGGGATTAGGAGAGATAAAAGGACAAAAAGACTTTGCTATTAATCAAGATAATATATTAGATAACCTACCTATTTTTTCTGGCGATATTGGCTATTTAGTTTATGACAAAAATGATAACCAACAAGCAGATAATGGCAGTGAATTATTTGGCCCGCAAACTGGACAAGGCTTTGGCGAACTGGCTCTGTTAGATAGTAATGAAAATGGCTTTATTGATGCTGGAGATCAAAAATTTGAACAACTATACATATGGCAACCAAACAATGAAAGTGAACAAGCAGAAAAATGGATGTCTTTAAATGAGGCAAAAATAGAAGTCATTAGCCTATCAGCAATTAATACCCCCTTTGACTTTTATGATCAGCAAGGGCAATTACAAGCACAATTACGTCAGTCTAGTTTTGCAATAAGTGAAGATGGTTATGCCCGTGGCGTACATCAGGTTGATGTACGTATTTAACATATCTATACCTTAAAAAAGTGTTCTTGATAAACTTTTAACTCAGCAATCGATTCTCGAATATCATCTAAAGCAAGGTGAGCTCCAGTTTTTTCAACTTTATCTAACACTTCAGGCTTCCATCTGCGAGCAAGTTCTTTTACTGTGCTTACATCTAGATTGCGATAATGAAAGTAATCTTCAAAGTCTGGCATATACTTGTTGATAAAGCGTCGGTCTTGCCCAATGCTATTACCACACATAGGTGATTTGCCTTGAGGAACATATTGCTGAACAAATGATATTGTTTGCGCCGTTGCATCGCTCAAACTAACCACACTGTCTCGACAACGTTTTGTTAAACCAGATTTCCCATGATGTTCAATACACCAATCGCTCATATTATCTAACGTACTATCTGGCTGACTAATAGCGAAAACAGGCCCTTCCGCTAATATATTTAGTTGACTATCTGTAATAATAGTGGCTATTTCTAGCACTACATCAATTTTTGGCTCTAGCCCTGTCATCTCTAAATCAAGCCAAATTAAATTGGTATCGCTACACGTCATATACATCCCTTAAAAATTGCACAAGCAATAGACAGTAATTATAAGTATAATAGCTGACAAATAACTAGGATTAAACAAAATGATCAACTCTTGTGGCTAAGAAAAAATTAACCAAAGGCCAACAACGGCAAATAAAAGCTAATCACGACAAAAAGTTACACTCAAAAACAGGCTCAAATGTAAGTAAAGTGCAATGGCAAGATAATGATTTAGGTGCAACTCAACATGGCACCGTTATTAGTCGCTTTGGCCAACATGCTGATGTTGAAAGCGATGATGGTGCAATATATCGCTGTAATTTACGACGTTCAATAAGCTCATTAGTGTGTGGTGACAAAGTTCTTTGGCGCTTGGGCAAAGAAACTCAACACAGTATTCGTGGCATTATTGAAGCCGTGCATGAACGAGATTCGGTACTAAGTCGCCCTGATGTTTATGATGGCGTAAAGCCCATTGCAGCTAATATTAGCCAAATTTTAATTGTATCTTCTTTGTTACCAGCTTTTAATGCCGACATAATTGATCGCTATTTAGTGGCCGCAGAACAAACAGGTATTACACCTGTCATCATCTTAAATAAAACAGATTTACTTAACGAGTTGAGCCAAAACGAGCAAGATAAGATTGAACAACAGCTACAAATTTACCGAACAATTGGTTATCAAGTGCTTTACGGTAGCAGCCAAACCAATGAAGGTATTAGTAAAATAAAAGCACAATTAAGCCAACATACAAGTATTTTTGTTGGTCAGTCAGGGGTTGGTAAATCAACCTTAGTGAATGCTTTAATGCCAGAACTTGGTTTGATCACTAAAGAAGTATCTCAAAACTCCGGTTTAGGTCAACACACAACAACAGTGGCGCGTTTATATCATTTTGATGATGGTGGTGATTTAATTGACTCTCCAGGTATTAGAGAATTTGGTTTATGGCACTTAACATCTGAACAAGTTTTTAATGGCTTTAAAGAGTTTGAACAATTTCAAGGGCTATGCAAATTTAGAGATTGCAAGCATCAAAGTGATCCTGGCTGCGCGTTAACATCAGCTAACGAACAAGATATTCACCCAAAGCGTCTTGCTAGCTTTCAGCGAATTATAGCTAGCTTGGGCGACAATAAATTAACCTCACGCTTTAATTGAGTAGATTTAGAAAATAATAAATAACGAAAGGAAAAGTAAGTGTATTCAAAGAACAACAAATTAAGTGATCGAATTAAAATAGCCTTACAATATGCTATGCCTAAACATGCAATTTCACGTTTAGTCGGCAAACTAGCATCCGCAAAAATGGGTTGGTTAACAACAAAATTAATTGATATTTTCATCAACGTTTATAACATCAACATGAGCGAAGCAAAATTTAAAAAAGCCAGTGACTTTGCTACTTTTAATGATTTTTTCACTCGCGAATTAGAAGAAGGTGCCCGCTCTATAAATCAAGATGCTAGCGCGCTGTGTTACCCTGTTGATGGCGCTATTTCTCAACAAGGAAACATTGTTGAAGGAAAGCTTATTCAAGCCAAAGGGTTTGATTACAGCCTAACATCTTTATTAGGTGGCGATGCAAGAAGTTCTGCACCTTTTCAAAAAGGTAAATTTTCATGTGTTTATTTAGCGCCTAAGGATTATCATAGAATTCATATGCCCATGGCTGCGACTTTACGTGAAATGATTTATGTTCCTGGCGAGCTATTTTCAGTAAACCCTTTAACTGCTAATAATGTACCTGATTTATTTGCTCGCAATGAACGTGTTGTCACTATTTTCGATACCGAGCATGGCGCACTTGCCATGGTTTTAGTAGGGGCAACCATAGTAGCAAGTATAGAAACTACTTGGGCTGGTACAATTACTCCACCAGCAGGAGAAGATATTTTTAGATGGCAGTACCCCGCAAAAGGTGTTGATGCAATAACATTTGCAAAAGGGGATGAAATGGGGCGTTTTAAATTAGGCTCAACTGTTGTGAGTACCTTTGCTCCAAATATGATTGAATTTGCAGATGACGCAGGCCCTGAAACAGTAACGCGCTTAGGCGAACATTACGCCAACCTCATTATAAAAAATAACGCTTAAAATCAATTGTTGCTCATTAATTCAACAAAGTATAGGATGAGTACAGAAGTATTACGATTATATTCGTAATTCAAGATGGAATTTCAGAAAATCACCGATTCAGGATAATATACATGGCACGTAACAAATCAGCAGTAAAGCCAACAGAAGCAGAGCTAACCTTACTCAATGTTCTTTGGAAAATGGGTCCAGCTACCGTTAGGCAAATACACGAAATCGTTAGTGAAACTCAAAAAACAGGCTACACTACGGTATTAAAAATACTACAAATAATGCATGAAAAATCTTTAGTTATTCGTGACGAAACTAATCGCGCTCATGTTTATGCAGCCGCAAACAGCGAAATGCATACCCAATCATCTTTGATTAAAGACTTAATCAGCAAAGCATTTGGCGGTTCAACGTCTAAATTAGTGATGCGTGCAATTGATGAGTCAACTTCTGCCGAAGAAATTAACGATATTCGCCAGTTACTTAATTCGCTAGAAAAATAATCATTAAATAAATTCTTAGGCTAAGAATAAAAAAGCAAATAACTAAAAAAATGTTACAAAACTTAATTAACAGTCCATTTTTAACCAGTTTAGCACTGACCTTATTGCATTTTTTGTGGCAAGGATTATTAGTGGCTGCGGTATTAAAATCGGCATTACTTATTTTCAATAATATTAAACCTCAATTACGTTACATTATGTCCTCACTGGCAATGTTAGTTAGCTTCTTCTTACCTATCATTACCTTTATTATTGTTTACCATGCTGAGCTTTCATCAGCAAATACAATTGCTAATCCATTTGCATTAAATGAATTAATTCCAGAATTAAAACAACCTGATGCATTTTTTAGTTACCAAGGTTTAGCTGAATACCTTTCCTCACTACTGCCTTACTTGTCTATTTTATGGTTAGCAACCATAACATTACTTGCAGGTAAATTATTAATAGAAGTATCCACTGTTAATAAGCTCCCTCAACAAGGCGCTATTGCACCAAGTGACAAGTTACAAGTTCGCTTTGAGCAATTAGTTAAACAAATTAATTTAACCATAATGCCAAGACTTATCATTTCACTGAAAGTTGAAGTACCCATGGCAATTGGTTGGCTTAAGCCGGTAGTTTTATTACCTGCTAATATGATTACGGGTTTAAATAGTGCACAACTTGAGATGTTAATTTTGCATGAGCTTGCCCACATAAGACGCCATGATTACTTAGTAAATTTTTTACAAACACTGGTGGAAATATTACTATTTTTCCACCCTGCAGTGCTGTGGATTTCAAAACAAATGCGAAATGAGCGTGAATATTGTAGCGATGACATTGCGGTACAGCACTGCGGTGATGCCGTAGCCTATGCTCACACATTAGCTGATACCGCTTCTTTATGTACTAAAAAACATAATCACACCATACCTGATATGGCAATGGCTGCATCGGGTGGTGATTTAAAACAGCGTGTCATTCGTTTAGTTGATCACCACTGTGCCCCAAAAAATAATATTAGCAAATGGTTTGCCAGTGCCACTATTATTTTTTCTGTATTCTTACTTTCCAGTAAACAGTTACTAACCATGCCACTACTAGATATTTTGCATAATGAGACTCCATTGAAGCAACCAAGTAATAGCGTAACTAGTCTGGAGAAATTTCAAGAAAAAAAATCGGTTTTTAACGAAGAATTATCGAATGGTTCAATTGCACAGCAGTTATTAACGCCTAAAAAGGGCGAACAAAACAAACCGATTCTGTTAATTGAAAATACACAATCGATTACGGTCAACGCTGATTTTTTAACGTCAAATCAAAATATTGTAAAAACAGTTAATGAAGTTAAAGTAGCTAAACAACACAAGCCCTCTTTAGAAAAACAACAAACAATTATAAATGAAACCAAACAATTCAGCACACAATTAGACAACTTATCTACTAATACCTCACAAACGAAAGAAGTGATTGAAAGTAGTATTATGAGTGATTCTATGATGGTTGAAGAAGCATTTAACCGAACTAATTCAAGTAATCCTTACCAAAAAGAAATAGCACAGTTAGCCATACAACAAGAAGCGATAATACCTGAGACTTCTATTGAAAAAACAAACACAACACAGCCAGAAAAAGTAGAAAGCATCAACAACCACAATAAAATTGCTAGCAACAAAGTGGGTACATCTCCCTTAACAAGTATCGAACTTAATGAAACTCAAAACCTTAAGCCACTCGTTAATAATCAATCTAATGCTTTAGTTTACAAAGAAAAAACTATTACAACCACAGTCCCTGCAGAACAATTAAAATCTGTAAATCCAATTTATCCAAGTGTTGCTAAACGCAAAGGAATAGAAATTGAAGTGATGGTAAACTTCACTATTGATGTAGATGGTCATATTAAAGATATTGAGTTTGCCCACCAAAATAAAGTTAATTATTTCAAAAACTCAATTCTTTCTGCTATAAAAAAATGGCGTTTTCTACCAGCTAAAGTTGACGACCAACCTGTAGAAAGCCAAATGTTTAAAGTGTTTGCGTTTAGCCTGCAAAGCTAAACCAGCAATGACGCCTTATCAAAGTAATATTTTGCTAAAAACAAGGCAACAAAAGAATTATCTGTTACCATTATAACTCCTTATTAGTAAAAATAATCACTACTATAGAGAGACATGCACGGATATGAACACTTCTGCTTTTAAAAAAGAATCTTTTATTTTTTCTCATAAATGGATCAAAGTAATTGTTATTACTTTTCTTGCGCTTTACTTCATTATTTGGGCAATTTCATCTCCACTCAGTAAGTACTTCATCAAACCAATATTACTTGAAAAAGGGCTATCCCTTTCAACGAGTACGAGCATTAGTTACAACCCATTTTTAAGCCAACTAACGATTAGTGATTTAACCTTATACAATAATCAACAGAAAACAGTACTCTCAATAGAAGAACTAATCACCCGTTTGACTTTATTTCGGTTGCTATTCGATAAAATAGTAGTGAGTAAATTTGAGTTAAATAATGCTTACCTTAAAATTGAAAAAACACCTACACAGCTTATTATTGCAGGTATTGATTTAACCAAAGAAAATTCTGATGAAAATAAAGAAAAAGACACGAAAACCGGCTCAGCACCATTTTTGTATCAACTATTATTACCTGAATTAATATTCAAACAAATTATCATTGATATTGATAACAATGAAAAACCTCACCAGTTCAACATAGACAAGTTATTAATTAGCCAAGTACAAGCTAACTTGCAATCTCAACAAGCAACACTGTATCTACAAAGCACCATTGACGAAGCCGCGCTAGAATTGAGTATGGATGCTAATTTTGAGCAAGGGCAAGGTGAAATCAATAGCCAATTATCAATAAACAACTATCCTATTAAAAAAATTCAGCGTTACGTAAGCGAATTATCTGAACTTAATGGCTCCCTATCGTTCAACAGCAAACAGCAAATAACTATTGCACCAGAGCAACTAAACTTACACATATTCAACGCTAAACTTAGAAATAACGATCTTCTGGTGGGTTATCAACAGCAATTCTTCAGCCTTCAAGAATTAGAACACAGCCTAAGTGATTTAAAACTAACATTCAGTCAGGAAAACATTACCGAGCTAAGTGGTACAAGTCAGCTGACACTAAACAATGCTGATTTATACCATGAAACCTCAAGTCAAAAGTTAATGCACTTTGAACAATTAGCATTAAATGATATTAGCTTTCATTCTGATGGAACACCTCAAGTTAAGATATCTAGCCTTGTAATTGATAACATTTATGGTTCAAAAAATGAAGACAGTGATCTTCCTTCTTTAATGACATTAAAACAGTTTAATATCAGTGATATTTTAATTAGTGAGCAACAACTAGTTGTTAATGAAATCACCTTAGATAGCCTACAAAGCGAAGCGATTTTAGATAAAGAAAAAGTGCTTGCAAACTTAATAACAATGCCTGTAACTAAAGCCGAGAAAGATGAATCAGCTGAGGTTATAAAAGAAATAGATCAAGAAATAAACCCGACAAATGCCGACTTTTCAATCTCCTTAAATGGATTTTCATTAATAGGTGAAAATCAAATGTCTCTGCTGGACAACAGCGTAGAGCCCATAAAGAAACGTCAATTATTTATCGACACATTATATTTAGGTGCCCTGAGTAACACCAAAACTAAGCAAGATCAGCAAACACCATTTGAACTTATAGGTCGCAGTAATAAATATGCCCATTTTGACTTTAAAGGGTTTATCCAGCCTTTTGCTCAAGTGCCAACACATCATTTACAAGGTTTCTTAAAAGAGCTCTCTTTGCCAGCTGTTTCTCGTTATATGAAACAAGCAATGCAAATGGAATTAAAAAGCGGCCAGCTGAATACCAATATTGATGTGACTTTAGACGGTGATAAACTTAATGGTAACGTGATTATACTATTGCAAGGTTTAGAGACAGCTATAGCCGACAGTAATGAAGCAGGAGCTTTAATTGACCAAGGAGCATTGCCTTTTAATATGGCATTAGGGATGCTTAAAGATAGCCATGGTGATGTTGAGCTTGATGTGCCCTTATCTGGCTCAACCTCGGATCCACAATTTGGTATGAGCAGCATAGTCACATTAATCACTCAAAAAGCAATTTGGATGGCTACGCAAGACTACTTAATGACAACCTTTGTGCCTTACGCGAACATTGTTTCTGCCGTAATGACAGTAGGCGAATTTGCCTTAAAGCTACGCTTTGATGATTTGATTTATCAAACGACACAAATTGCACCAAATGAAGTTCAACAAGCGTACTTACAAGCATTTATCACCCTGATGCAAGACAAAGAAGGCACCCGGGTAAATATTTGTGCTATCAGTACACCTGCTGACCTTGGTATAGTCACTAATGGTCAAGTGACAGATAAAAAGCATATTAGCCAACTTAAAAAAATTGCCGAACAGCGAGAAGAATCATTTAAAGAGTATATTATCAAGCATGGAAAAATAGCTTCATCTAGATTATTACTATGTGCTCCTAAAATAGATTATAGCGATAATGCTCAACCTCGTATTGAGTTATCTATTTAAGCCTGAACATATATTATACTGTTGATTTACAACAAAATCACCCCATTCCAAAATGGTTTTTCATTATCAGCCATGAGATAGTTAATAGTAATATTTAGAGTACGGCAGTAGTTAAATTTAGGGATGATGAAATGAGACTAAAAGGAAAGATTATAAAATGGAACACTGATAAATCTTTCGGCTTTATTAAGTCAAACGAGGGTGGTGATCATGTTTTTATTCATAAAACGGCATTGGCAAATAGAAGTCGCACTCCGCAAATTAACGATGTTATTACCTTTTCAATAACAAAAGATAAAAACGGTCGATATTGTGCTTGCGATGCAACATTCTCTGGTGAAAAACTAAAGAAAAAAGAAGCGAAAAAAGTCAGTAAGTTTTCTGTTTATCTATCGCTATTATTCCTAGCAACAATTACCTTATCTTTTTTCCTTGGCAACTTACCTGAGAAATTACTATACGTTTATGTCGGATTAAGCGCTCTAACCTTTATTGCATATGCTATTGATAAATCAAAGGCCAAAAGTGGAGCATGGAGAACTCAGGAAAGTACCCTACATTTATTCTCACTAGCTGGTGGCTGGCCAGGTGCAGCTTTAGCTCAACAGTTTCTCAGGCATAAATCAGCAAAGCGAGAATTTAGAAATGTGTTCTGGTTTACCGTCTTGATTAATGTATCTACTTTTCTCTGGCTTATGTCACCTAATGGTGAACAACTGTTAAAAGTATTTTTATAACTTTTAAATATAATTGAACTTAGGAAATCAGTTTCTAAAATGACCATCTAAATAAGTAATGTGTTTTATTTACTCTAAAGTCAGGTTTTAATAATTAATTTTTCTCTAACAATGTGACTAAATGTGGTTGAAGCCCTTAAAATAAAGGGCTTTTTATTTAACATTGGTTATCAAAATATGTTATTGGGGTTTCTACTCTATATTCTGGATCTGCTCACGCATTTGCTCAATTAACACTTTAAGCTCAACTGCACTTGAGGTCACGTCAGTATTAATTGATTTAGAACCAAGTGTATTTGCTTCACGATTAAACTCTTGCATCATGAAGTCCAAACGACGACCTTGCGCGCCACCTTTTTTGAGGATTTTTTGAGTTTCACTAACATGACTATTTAACCGGTCTAACTCTTCAGCAACATCCATTTTTTGCGCTAATAATACTAACTCTTGTTCAACACGGGTTGAATCTAGAGCAATACTCGCCTCAGTGAATTTATCAATTATGCGCTTGCGCTGCCATTCAATCATTTCAGGCATAAATAATTGTACTTTACTGGCTTCTACACTGATCGCATCTAATCGCTGTTCTATCATTACTTTTAAGTTTTCACCTTCGCTAGCACGGGCGCTAATAAACTCTTTAAGTGCCACATCAAAGCCAACAAGTAGTTCAGCCTGAATAGCTGGCATGTCCTCTTCTGCAGCTTCCATCACACCAGGCCAACGCATTATATCTAAAGGATTCACTTGACTATTTAAAGTTTGTTCATTTACCCAGTTAGCATGCTGAATTAGATTTGCTGCCAATTTTTTATTAAGTGCTAAATCACTTTTCGCACTTGTATTTGCGTTAAAGCGTAAATTACACTCAACCTTACCGCGATTTAATTGTTTTCGAAATCGCTCTCTCAACACAGGTTCAATACCGCGAAATTGTTCAGGAATGCGGAAATAAGTTTCTAAAAATCGTTGGTTAACACTGCGAATTTCCCAAACAGCGCTACCCCAGTCACCTTTTACTTCAAAACGAGAAAATGCCGTCATACTATGAATCATAATAAATACTCCGAAAAAACAAGTGTTTTAATTATACCCATAGCAGGCTATAAATGCGAAGACCTATAAAAAGTCAATTTATAGCATTCATTTGGTTGAAGTTGTTACTATCTTCACAAATCAATAGTTTTATCATTCAAGACAAATTATTTTTCCAACGATATTTTATATGCTCCGCCACACGAAAAGCATTTGCATAAATAGTGAAAGTATAAGGAACACTGCCACCTGTTGGCATAAACGAGCCATCGGTCACATAAAGGTTATCGACCTCATGAGCTTGACAGTTTTTATTGAGCACTGACGTTTTAGGATCATCACCAAAGCGACATCCTCCTGCCATTAAATTAGTGGCTGGGACGCCACTCACTGAAGAAGAAATATTTTTCGCGCCTAAAGCAACCAATAATTTTTCGGCTTTTTGACTTAAGTAAGCACCTACGTCTAAATCATGATTGTGATAACCAATACGAACTTTTGCTACAGGATCGCCCCATTTATCTGTTACTTCATCATCTAGTGTGACAAAGCAATCATCAGTGGGTAGCCAATCATTAAACACTTCAAAACGCAGGGTTTTATATGAGGTAAACGCTTGTTTCATACTTTGTTTTAATTCTTCACCCCAAAGTAGTTTGTCATTGCCTTGCTCATCACGGCCCCATTGTGTTCCCCGCGCTCTTGCTATTGGATTTTGATGGAATAAAAAATCAATCGTTCCACCTTTTGCTGTACCATTTTTGTTAGCGCCTGAAAAGGCCCTATCTTCAATTTTATACCAATCTTGCAGTGCTCTATTTACAAAGGGACCAACAACTTTTAATTCATTGATTTGCTGTTCACTGAGATGATCATAAATGAAATCACCGCTCCCTGTTCCACCGCCACTAAAGAGTAAGTTTTTTCCTACCTGACCACTATTGTTTGCTAAGCCATTAGGGAACTTTTCACCTGTTGATGCCAATAGAAGCCGTGATGTTTCAACGGCCTGACAGGCCACAACATAAGTTGCTGCGCTTACACTTTGCTCTTGTCCAATACTGTCATAATAATGAACGCCCGTGATTTTACCTTGAGCATCTGTTACAATTTTATGCACTTTTGAATTTGGCTTAATGGTACAATTTCCTGTGGCAACCGCATGATTAAGTAAAGCTGCTCTACCACTGCCTTTTGCTCCTGATGCACAGCCATAACTGCTGCAATAACCTGAATACTCACAGCTACGTCGACCCATTGCAGGTTTTGACAACACTGCTCTTGGCACAGGAATAGCGTGATAACCAATATTTTTAGCCGCTTTATCGATCCATGAAGACATTGGTACTTCGGCAATCGGTGGATAAGGGAAATCACTTGACCGCGGCTCTTGATGAGGATGTTCAACCACTCTACCTGATACGCCAATTTCGCGCTCTACTTTGGCATAATAAGGCTCTAACTCATCATAGCTAATTGGCCAATCAACAATATTAGCACCATCAATAGCACCAAACTCAGTTTTCAAACGAAAATCTATCGGTTTTAAACGATGAAAATAGCCACTCATAAAATTTGAAGAGCCGCCAACTACAGTGCCATTCCACCATGTCCAACCTGACTCACTGGTAGCTTCACCTTGCCAAAACGATCCACCTGCTTCATCTTGGTGTTCTTCCTCAATAACGTGCTGCTCATCTTCTAGTTTCGGATTGTAAGCATCATGAATACTTATAGCCAATTCATCTTTAAAGAATTCTTTTTCTGTCAGCCAAGGACCTTTTTCTAACACTAAAACCTTAGCGCCAGCTTTTGCCATTGTATAAGCAACAGGTGATGCGCCAGCACCACTGCCGACAATACAGATATCGTAATTAACATTTTTCATGCTTTTTTTGTTCTCTTAACTAGCAGTTTTTTTACTGGTGAGGTGTTAGTAAGATTATTGCTACTTTTTACTGTGTTGATTTCTCGAATAGCAATTTCATTTTTTGCTCGACCACGTGGTGGCAGTTCAAAGTATCGCTGCCCTTTTTTAGGTAAAGGAAATCCTGCTTGGTGCTCAAGCCATTGCCAACCAATACCGTTGGGATTACCACCATAGGCTGGTGGTACCAACATGGCTTCAAATAAATAAGCGAGTAATGTTGTTAACCAATTTTCACCCGCGAGCGAGTTGCTTATCCCTCTAAGCATTGTTTCTTTTTCATTAACAGGCAATTGTACAAATAGCTTACCTTGCTCACGTTGTGCATAGCTATTTAACCAACCAACACCTTTAAGAATAAACTCTTTTTCGTCTGCTGAAGTAGGTTGAACTGTCATTATTTGATATAAATAAGCTAAGGCATTAATGTCTTTAGCGCTTGGATCATTATTTTCAGATGAGGGTGAGTCAGGTAATAAATGCGATAAGGTGGCATCAAGAGTTAACCAAGGATCTGTTTTTATTAATGTCGCCAAAGTGTTTTTTTCATTCGCTGTCAATGAAAAACTAGGTAAAGCCATACCTGCGCTAAGACCAATAGCACTTGCTCCAGCAGCAGATTTTAAAAACCTGCGACGTGATAATTGATCAGCTTCTTTTTTTGTAAACCAAAGTGGTGACTGATAATTTTTATCAAAAAATGATTTCAAGCGCTAATTCCCTATAACTTCTGTTCTTCGGGTTGGCTTTGCCATTTATTGAGAAACGCTAGCCAATACTCTTTTGAATAACCACTATTATTTTGCAATTCAGCGGTATCTTTTGAGAGTAACATTTTTCCATTTGCCGTAGAAACATACATATGAGGGTAACCTAATACAGGTGGCAAAGACTTCATAAAAACTTCATTTTCATTACTATCACTTACATTAATTTTCAGTAATACATACTTACTATGTAATGCTGTGTATACCTTAGGATTTTTCAACAGAAATGCATCCATTTTATGACACCAAGTACACCAATTGCCGCCAATTTCAATTAGCAAATTGCGATTAGTATCTCTAGCTAGCAGCAATGCAGCGTTAGCATCTTTAAAAGGGTCACGCTGATCATCATATACTTTGCTATATTCAGGTAAGTAATCAACTGATGAGCTGTTTGCTGATTTCGCCTCTGTATCATTAACACCAAAGGTCAAACCTAATAAGCAAACACTTAACATAAATAATAAAACTAACTTCATTCTTTTCTCGCTAATATATTGTTTCGATTAAATTACGTATTACTGACAAGATGACCTTTATTGTCTTAACTATATTTCAAAAAAAGTGTTGAGGCATTATAATAACAGCAATTATTTTCTAGTATTTATAAAAAAGGGTCACACCATGCGTCCAAGCGGCAGAACATTAGGGCAAATTCGTCCAGTAACCATCACTCGTCAATTTACAACTCACGCTGAAGGTTCAGTGCTAATTGAATTTGGCGATACCAAAGTGATTTGTACTGCTTCAGTAGAAGAAGGTGTGCCACGCTTTTTAAAAGGTCAAGGCAAAGGTTGGGTTACCGCTGAATATGGTATGTTGCCACGTTCAACTCATACGCGTATGCGCAGAGAAGCGGCATCAGGCAAGCAAAGCGGTCGCACCTTAGAGATTTCACGTTTAATTGCTCGTGCTTTACGTGCGGCGGTTGATTTAAAAGCTTTAGGTGAAAATACTATTTCTGTTGATTGTGACGTTATTCAAGCCGATGGCGGTACACGTACCGCTTCAATTACTGGTGCTTGTGTTGCTTTAGTAGATGCGCTTAACTATATGCGTGCCAAAGATATTATTAAAACTAACCCACTTAAGCACATGATTGCTGCTATTTCTGTTGGTATTTATAAAGGTGAGCCAGTAGCTGATTTAGATTACATTGAAGATTCAAATGCTGAAACAGATATGAATGTTGTTATGACAGATACAGGTAAATTAATTGAAGTACAAGGTACTGCCGAAGAAGAACCATTTAGCTTTGAAGAAATGCAAGAAATGATGCAATTATCTAAAGATGCTATCAACGAATTATTCGATCACCAAAAAGCAGCATTAAGCTAAGGCTTACTCTTTAAAAGACTTGGAGAGAAAAATGAAAGATTATCAACGTGAATTTATTGAATTTGCTTTATCAAAACAAGTGTTACGTTTTGGCGAGTTCACTTTAAAGTCAGGTCGAACTAGCCCATACTTTTTCAATGCGGGTTTATTTAAAACGGGTGGTGATTTAGCGCGTTTAGGTCGCTTTTATGCCGCCGCATTAGTTGATGCAAATATTGATTTTGATCTAGTGTTTGGCCCTGCTTATAAAGGTATTCCTATTGCCACCACCACCACGGTAGCATTATTTGATCACCATAACCTAGACGTGCCTTATTGCTTTAATCGCAAAGAAGCCAAAACTCATGGTGAAGGCGGAAGCTTAGTGGGCGCAGATCTTAACGGCAAAGTTATGTTAGTAGATGATGTGATCACCGCAGGTACGGCAATTCGTGAATCAATGGAAATCATTAAAGCTCATAATGCAGAGCTTTCTGGTGTACTGATCGCCTTAGATCGTCAAGAAAAAGGTCAAGGAGAGTTATCTGCTATTCAAGAAGTTGAACGTGACTTCGGCACTTCGGTTATTTCAATCGTTACGTTAGCAGATGTGGTGACTTTTCTTAAAGAGAAGCTTGAAGATAAGCAGGGTGATGAGTCTGAGCTAACCACTAGCTTAGCAAGTATTAACAAATACCGTCAAAATTACGGAATTTAATCTTTACTTTAGAAGTTGTTAGATATTATAAAGTCTGCAAAAAGAAGCCTGCAAATTGCAGGCTTTTTTGTAAATGATGATTAAGCAGTTAATTCAAACTGAAACGACGGCGGCTTTTCATGAGCCTGAATTATACCTGAATAAAAACTTTCAATCCTTAATGAACGTTGAACAACTTCAACTGATTGACTAGGTGCAATTTTGTCTTGATTATCAAGTGTTCTATTAATTAGCACATCAAATGCTTGAGAAGAACTTGCTTGGTTATCATCCTCAGCATTTTGGGAAGTAGAGGAATCTTCGCTTGTTTGAGCTACACTTTGCGCTTTATTTTCATTTAGCTCATTTCCTAACTCAGCCAACAGTTCTGATTGAGCTTGCAGTATCATTTGCGTTGCAGTGCTAGCAACCCGTGTATCTTGTATTGACGGATGAACTGGTGCGAGAGCCGCAGCATGTACTTTCTGCATTTTCGCAATTGTTGCTTTTGGATCTCCTTTAACGGAAGATAAATCAACAGAGACTTCGCCTCCTACTGCATACCTTTTTCCGTCAGGACCTTGCTCGTAAGAAAAGTTTGGCGACCCAGTAAAAGAGCCTCCCACAGAAGCATGAGCAGCTTCATGAGAGCGAACTTCTTGATCTCTACTTTTTAGCTCGCTAATAACTCGGTCTTGTTCTAGTTCTTGTGCACGAGTTTGCCCCTCTTCATTAACAGAGTTTGTTCGCTCTTCATTTTCTTTAGTTGAATTTTTCGACTCATGATCATCACGTTGATCAGGGTCTTTTCCCTCTTGGTTTTGTTCTGAAATACTCGTGTTTGCTAATTCTGCTTGTTCGCTGATACTAGCAAAATCAACATGGGCATTATTCTGAGCAGGTGTTCTGCTTCGCTCTCGATCTGAAGCAACACCTTTTTCTGCAGCTGACTGGCTAGTAGGTGCAGGTTGGGTAATAATTTCTCGTTGATTATTTTCACGGCGCAAGCTTTCCGTGTGCGGATTAAGCACAGTCGGAATGGATAAATTTGGTACTTGCGGTGTAATGTTCATAATTAAATCAAAGCTCAATTAATGTTTGGCTATTTATGCCGTTACATCAAGTAAAGTGCCTAAACTATCATCAGCCGTTTTAATCACCTCTGTTGATGCTCTAGCTTGATGCTCGGCAACTTTTAGATTAACAATTGACTGATTTAAATCAGGTACTTTTTGTTCATTTTTTTCAGGCGGTTGGCTTGTTGCTTCTAGATCTTGTGCTGCTGTAGTTTCTGCAACAATATCAGCCGCGGCTTGATCCGCAGCTTCAGTAGCTCTTTGAAGACCTTGTACACCTGAATTAAATGCTGATTGTATTTCCATTAGACTCTCCTCATTTAACTGAATCCTTATTGATTAATTATTAACCAAAACAACAAAAAAGTAAAGCTAAATTAATTTATCTAAAGTCAGTCTTAGCCTTTGCCATAAGCCAGTTAGAGAGTACTTGTTTAAAGTCATCAACATGAGAAATAAATGGCGCATGAGAAGCTTGCTTGAAAACATGCTGATCGCTATTTTCGCTCAATTTGGCAATTTGCTCAATAACGGCTTTAGGCACTAGACTGTCAGCATCGCCATATAGACGCAAAAAAGGTTGAGTAATATCTTGCAATTGCTCTCTAAAATCACTGCTTTCTAATAACATTAATGATTGATCTAGCGTAGCTTTATTAGCCATTTGATGCTGAAAAACAAGCTGAGTTATTTGTTTAATATCTTGACGAATATGCGGGCTTCCCATAGCTTGAATTTTTAAAAATCCACTGATGGTTTTTTTAGTATCCACTTGTAATTGTTGATGAAAAGCATCAAGTACCTTGGCCTTTAATCCTGGCCAAGTCTGCTGAGTAGTATGTTCTTGTTTAACAACTTCCTCAAGAAAACGTGGTGAACTTGCGACCGTAATTAAAGCCAGCACCTTTTCTGGATAACATAATGCCATTTCAGTCGCGACCAAACCACCTAACGACCAACCTAAGTAAATTGCCGGTTGCGTTATGCTGTTATCTATATACTGACAAACATTCGCCAAAGAATATGAATTCAGCTCTTTATTCACATTGCTACCAAAGCCTGGTAAATCTACGGTGATAATATAAAAAACATTGGTAAATTCATCTGATAAGTTATCAATAAATGGCTGCCATACAGCTGAGTTCAAGCCCCAACCATGAATAAAAACCACAGGGATTTTTTGACTATTCTGTAAAGATTGCTGTTTGGGGAAAGTGGAAATATGGAGAGTTTCTGCCATGATTATTTATGTACCTTTATTTAGGGCTTAAGAAATGAAAAATTAGCGCTATTTTACAAAATGGATGATAACAATGGAATGGCAAACAAAAATGCAAACCTTGTATAACAAAGTATTACTATCGCTCGGTCAATGTGATTTATGTGGTAACAATTTATCTCATAATGATTTATACAGCCAAAATATACCTTCGCAGACTTTAATATGCTCATATTGCTTTACTGATCTTCCTCTTTTCAAACAAGAAATCATTCAGGGAGATTTACTAAACTGGCCCTCAGTAAATAAAGCTTTACCTAAAATACATTTTGACCATTTATTTTGCCTTTCGCCCTATTTGACACCCTTTACTCAATGGCTACCACAATTTAAATATCAAGGGCGTTTTGAATTGGCATCTTTTTTCGCCAATTTACTTGCGCTGCAATGGCAAAATTTAGCCCTAAAAACGTCGTCTGTCGATCTTGTTCTTAGTGTGCCATTGCATATTAGTAAGTGGCAAATTAGAGGCTATAATCAAGCGCATTTAATTGCCAAGCCTTTCGCTCAATATTTACAACTACCTTATGACGACAGCGCCTTAATTCGTACAAAGAAAAACAAAAGCCAAGTTGGGCAAACAGGTAGCCAAAGACGTGAGAATTTAGCAAAAGCTTTTGTGTTAGCTAATGAGTTACCTTGTAATGCAAAACACATTATTCTAATTGATGACGTATTAACAACAGGCAGTACCGCTAGCGAAATTAGTAAACTATTAAAACAAGCAGGAGCCTTAAAAATTTCTGTACTAACGGTTTGCCTTACTCTGCCTAAAAGTTAGTTTTTAACTGGCGCACTAAATACTTTAGCAAAAAATAAGCTATTCGCTAATAACTTGGCACTGCCTAACCAATATCCTCTAAAAGCTAGTACATCTGCACTAGCAATAACTCTGCCTTTACCATAATTATGAGCAACAATAGCCGCGTTATAAGCTAAACGGTTGACTAAGTTTTTATCGGTATAGCCGCTTAACAGTGGCGCAGCCTTATATTTTGCTAAAGTAACAAAAGGCTGCTGCCCAGCATCCATTATCAACGTGCTATTTCTAAATAAGGGCAAGTTTTTGTCTGCATAACCAAACGCTAATGGGTGAGAAGTATCTAACTCTGTAGCAAAAATAGCACCTGCAATACGTTTTCTAGCACTGAGTTTTTCTTTATCTTGATAGTTTAAGTTTTCACTGTCAAACAGTTGATCTATTTGCTTTTTAGTAACAAAATCGACTGACAGAATATCTTGCTTGGCTAACCATTTTGCCCCACGTTTTTGAGCAAAAACAACACCACCTTGCTTAATCCAATTTTTTAGCTTACTAATATCATTATCTGAAAGTGTTTTATAATCACCATTTACTAATACTAGATGACTATATTTGGCTAAATCTATATTTGCCAAACGAGGGTGTTCAACAATACTGACTGGAATTTGTAGCATTTCATCAAGATAATAGCGAATTTCTCCTGCTTCATATTGAGAAATGCCTTTACCACCTAAAAGTAGCACTTTAGGCTGTTTTAATGGCCTAAATGAATTGCTACCAAAATCGATACCTGGGCTTGTTAAACCGCTATTAATAGTTACTAATTCAATATTTGTTTTGCTTGCTAATTCGGCTAGCTCTTTACGCCAGCTTTTAGTTGACTGAATGCCCGCAGGAATAATAATAGTTCCGCTAGCAAAAATACGCTTTATCCCTTTAACCTTGCTAGTAAAGCCTCCAGTTGCCACTTTAGCCTTAATTTCTTTACTTAATAACTGGTTTAATAGTTTAGGAGCTAAAGTATGATGCCACTCAAAAGCATAAGCATAATCTGTATCACTAGGACTAATTTTGCTCACTTGAATGAGATCAATTTTAGCCCAAGGCTTATCTGCCAACTCTAATCCCCAAGTACTATCAAGCGCTTGAAAATTAATATTCATTGCTAATGGCATAGTCCAACCAGACACGTCGTAAAAAGTGTTATCTGGAAAGTTAGTTTCTTGATTAAATAAGGCTTGTATTAATCGATATTGTGGTTGCTCTAGTGGCACATAATAACTGGTTTTCTTAGCATAATTTTTACCGTTATAACTAAAATCATCACTAAGGGGATAAACATTAATTTGATGCTGCGTTAATTTATCTAACAAGATATTTAAACGGTGACTATCTTTAGTTTCACTTATCAAATAGCCGTTAAACTTTTCTTTTTGAGCTTGCTTGATTGCTTGTTGGTAGAAATTTTGACGATATTTTTTTAGCGCTTTACGATTTTTCCAAGCGCCTTCAATGGTTGAGAGCGATGTTAGCACATGATTTTGAATACCATATTCGAAAGTTAATAAGCCATTAATAGTATCTTGCTGCATGCCGCGGGCACTGGCTTGTTCAAATAAAATGCCGATGCTGCCGTTTATATCAGGGTAAGTTGAGCCTTTACCGTAATAAAAATCATCAAAATCCTCTTCGCTATAGTATAAACGCTGTGCTTGATCTAATGCTTTAGCGTGAAATGTTGCCAACTCTTTAGTTAATGTTGTATTTTTCTTGGGGGTTAGTGGATGTGTTCTGCTGACGATACCTGGTTGAAAAAAGTAGCTGCTATTAGCTCCCATCTCGTGATAATCACCGAGTACATGCGGTTGATATTGGTGAAAATATTTCAATCTATGGCGACTTTCTTGTTGCGTTAACAATAACCAGTCTCGATTTAAATCAAACCAAAAGTGATTAGTTCGACCACTTATCCAGTTTTGATAATGCTCAATATGTTGTGCATCGCTATTATTAGCTGAGCCACGATAGGTAGTCACCCAGTTAACAAATCTGTCCATACCATCAGGGTTAATACTGGGCTCTAACACGATAATAGTATTAGCTAATATGTTTTTAATCTCTTGCTCTTTACTGGCGGCTAAATAATAAGCAACGACCATTGCTGCATTCGCGCCACTGATTTCATCGCCGTGAACACTGTAACCAAGCCAAACAACTAAAGGCTCATCTTGCGTTTTTTTATTTACCGTTGAAATATGTCGCTTGGCAAGTATGTTATCTAAATTGGCTAAATTTTCAGGGCTTGAAATAGTCACAAGAAACTGCTCTCGTAATTGAGCGGTTCTGCCAATATTCGTTATGTTTATACGCTTTGAGTTTTGCGCTAATGTATTAAAATATTGCTTTAATTGATCATGTCTTAAGTGACGCTCACCAACTTCAAAACCTAAAGTAGCACTTGGTAAAGGAACTTTCTCATCAAATCCTATTTGTTTTGGTAAATAGCCCTGTACGGGCATAGCAAGCAAAGCCCCTGTAGGCAGAAGTAAAAGCAATAAAGTAATAAAACGGCGCAGCATAATAAATTCCAATTTAATGATCTGAGATAAAATAGCAAATAAAAGCATAAAAATCATTAGCACATCGCAAGATTGCAGAGTAAAATAAACATACTTGAGTAAAACACTCAAGTATACCCTGTTTATGACCTGTTATATGAATAGAAAACAAGAGAGTCTCTGTATTATGATCACTATATCACCTACCGCCCAAGAACACTTTATTAAGCTGCTTTCTCAACAAGCAGAGGGCACCCATATCCGTGTATTTGTTGTTAACCCTGGCACAGCTAAAGCTGAATGCGGTGTATCATATTGTCCTGCTGATGCAGTAGAGCCTGACGACATTAAATTACCATTTGAAGGTTTTTCAGCAATGGTTGATGCCGACAGTAAAGGTTTTTTAGAAGAAGCTGAAATTGACTTTGTTACTGATCAAATGGGATCGCAACTCACTCTTAAAGCACCTAATGCTAAATTACGTAAAGTAGCAGATGACGCACCTTTATTTGAGCGCGTTCATTACTTTTTACAAGCTGAAGTAAATCCGCAATTAGCTGGGCATGGTGGTGAATGTACTTTAGTTGAAATCACTGATGATGGTTATGCCGTTTTACAATTTGGTGGCGGTTGTAATGGCTGTAGTCAAATTGACGTTACAGTTAAAGACGGCATAGAAAAACAATTAGTTGAATTGATGGGTGATGAAATTAAAGGCGTAAAAGATGTTACCGAACATGAGCGCGGTGATCACTCTTATTATTAATGAATAATTTGCTCGCTAAATTAGGTCAAGATCCAAAACGTAGCTTATCAATATTTTTACGTGGGCTTGGCCTTTTTGCTTTAGGCTTAATATTTATTGCTATCGGTTATTTTAACCACCACATATGGCAAGTAATAGGTCTTATAGTTCTCGCTTGTGCCTGTCTAATTTCTGCTTGGGGTTACTTAGGTATTTTTGCCAATCGATGGTTTAATATTTTAAATAGGCATAAATAAGCAGTAAAAATAGTCCATGATTTATCTAATTCAGAAATATTGGCTTCAGATCACCTTAATACTACTAATTAGTATTACTACTTTATCGTTGTGGCCTGCTGCTCATTTACCAAGTGTTCCTGGCACAGACAAAACCCACCACTTTATTGCCTATGCTGCATTAATGTTTCCAACCGCGTTAAAACAGCCTAAGCATATATTAACCATTACACTTGGGTTTATTGCCTTTAGTGGCGCAATTGAATTGATTCAACCATATGTAAATCGTTATGGCGAATGGTTAGATATGACTGCCAATTCTGTAGGAATTTTTTGCGGTTGGTTGATAGCAAAAATAACATTATATTTTTATCAAAAAGAAGCCTAAGCTTGACACTTATCAAGTCATTTATAAATTATTGAACTAAAATAAAGCTACTTAACTTTACACGGCAATACTCATGACAGCACCTCATTACAAACCTGTGCACCACCCTAGACATTTTTGGCAAAAAATAACCAATGCTATTGCCAACATTAGCTTTATTTGTGCCGCTATAGGTGTTGTGATAACGCTTGTTTATATTGATGAAGTTAGCGAAATATATAAAGCCTCTTTGGGTGCAATTACCTTTATTTTCTTCGCCACTGGTATCGTCTTAAAAGCTATCGGCACCACCAGTATTCCTAATTTAAAACCAGATCAAGACCAATAACTTTATACTTCTATTTTATGAGTAAAATGCCATGCTAAGGTGATTCCCCTAGCAAGCATGAATACCGAAAATGCCGCCCATAATGCATGATTCCCCATATCTGATGGTAGCCAACTTTTCAATAGCCACCATAATGGAAAGAAGCAACCAAAAGTTGCTATTATCATACTATTTCGCATCGCTTTTGCTTGCATTAAACCAATATACACGCCATCAAATAAGTAGCACCAACAAGAAATAACGGGCAATAACACCATCCATATTAAGTAATCTTTAGCAAAATTCACCACGCTTGGAATATCCGAAATAAGCGTTAATAAATATTCACCTGCAAAAGCAAATAATAGTGAATAAAGCACAGCAAAGGCACCTGTCCACAGCAAAGCTATATTTACTGTACTTCGTAATTTATTGCTATTATTTTCACCCTGAGCTTTACCCACCATAGCTTCTGTCGCATTGGCTATGCCGTCTAATCCAAAGGAAATTAATAAAAGAAAATTCATTAATATTGCATTAGCAGCAACAACATTATCGCCTAGACGAGCGCCTTGAAAAGTAATAAAAATAAAGCATATTTCTAAACATAAAGTACGTATTAAAATATCTCTATTTAATTTAAAATAGCTGAGTAGGCTTGAACGCTCTATTAATGATGAAAACAGCGAAACACTTTTTAACAATAAAGCTTTTATTGATTCTTGGTACCGAGAAAAAATAATATTCAAACCCATCAGCATTCCACAATATTCAGCAATAAGGGTTGCAAAAGCAACCCCTTGCACTTGCCAATTAAAACCAAAAACAAAGAGTAAATCTAAAGCAACATTAATTAAATTTGTAACAATTAACAGCCACATAACGGCTTTGGTTTGATGATTACCAATCAACCAACCAAGAATAACTAAATTACCTAATGAAGCAGGAAAACCCCAAATGCGGATCTCACTATATTGACGAGCATAAAGCTGAACTTGCTCAGAGCCACCAGCAAGGTTAAGCGCACCATTAATAAAAGGAGACTGTAAAATAATAAAAGTCAAACCTATAATAAAAGCGACAATCAAGCCTCGAAATAATACTAATAAATTTTTATTAATATCATTTAAACCAAAAGCTTGTGCGCACAATCCCGTTGTAGACATGCGTAAAAAACCACAGAGCCAAGTAATTGAGGTAATGATCATAGCGCCAATGGTACTGCCTCCTAAAAAATAGGCATGAGATAAATGACCTATTACTGCCGTATCAACCAAACCCAATAACGGAACCGTTATATTGGAGAGAATCATAGGTAGTGCTAACCACAATAATTGCTTATGTTGATCCAGATTGGTAATTTTTGACAAGAAGTGATCCTTATTGCTAGGCATTTCAATTAAAAGGCGTTATTTTAGGCTATCGCTATTATAAGAGAAACCTCATGAGAATTAACCTTATCACCATTTTTCTATTATTTTTTCATTTAACTAGTTCTGCTGCGGTAATTTTACAATATCACCATGTTAGCGATACAACACCTAAAAGCACCAGTATCACACCTGCACAATTTGAAGTGCATTTAAAATATTTGCAAGAACACAGCTTTAATGTCGTGCCTTTATCACAAATAATAGACAAAATTAAAAAGCAGCAATCTTTAAAAGATAAAACGGTTGCCATTACTTTTGACGACGCTTATATCGATGTATTAACCCAAGCCAAACCTTTACTTGATCAATTTAACTACCCTTACACCATTTTTGTTAATCCTGCGATTATTAATAAAAATGACAATAAAGGAGAATCTTCTCATTACCTTTCATGGGCACAACTGAAATCTTTAGCTGATGAAGAGGTTATTATTGCCAATCATGGTTATGAGCATAACTCAATGACTCGTATCACCGATGATTTAACACAAAGCCAGTGGCTAAATAAGCAAACTGCTTTACTATTAAAAGCTGAAAAAATCATTAAAGAAAAAACCGGACAAAGCTGGCATTATTTTGCCTATCCTTATGGAGAATATAGCCCTGCAATACAAAGTTGGGCTGAAGAAAACAACTTTACTGCCTTTTCACAACAGTCTGGCGCTGTTGGTTTATATACAAATTTAACCAGTGTTCCACGTTTTCCAGCCTCAATGCCTTACGATAAAATTTCAGGTTTACGTGATAAATTAAATTCATTACCTTTTACGATTAAATTGCAAGATGAACAATCTGAAACTATTTTTGAACACAAACAAACAACCAGTATTACCTTTAATATTGAAACTGATGACTTCTATAAGTCAGGACTAAATTGTTATATTTCAGGCTTAGGTAAACAAAAAATACATTGGCAAGGTGATAACCGTTTCACTATTCATTTTAGTGATGATTTACCCATAGGGCGAGTGCGCTGTAATTGCACTGCTGCAAGTATCAGCAAACCCGGTAGGTATTACTGGCATTCAAAGCCTTGGTTTATTTTGAAGACAGGCGGTGAGTGGTATCATTTATAGCAAACAAGCGCGAATAAATTCACGCCTACAAGTAATTAATATAAAGCGACTATTTTCTGGTAATCGCTCAACAGTTTATCACTATCAATACTCGGCACTTGCCCTACCTCTTGCTCAGGTTTAAAGATAGCAGTGACTAAACCATCGGGATTGACCAACACTATTGATGCACTGTGATCAACTAAATAATCATCACCTTCGCCGCTAATCGCATACATCAAGCCCATATTACGTGCAAAAGGAAAAAGTACATCGTGCTCAGCTCTTAATGCGATAAATTCAGGGTTAAAATAAGCAATATATTGACTTAGCTTTTCTTGAGTATCTCGCTGCGGATCAACACTGACTAACAACACTTGACTATTTTTAGCCGCTGCCTTTAAGTCATCATAAATAAAACCCAAATTCTGCAAGGTTGTTGGGCACACATCAGGACAAGAAGTATAACCAAAAAACACCAATGACCATTTACCTTTAAACTGATATTTAGTAAACGGTTGACCACGGTGGTCTGTTAACTCAAAAGCTTTTATTTCTCTAGCTTGCTGATAATATAGTACATGTTCAGGTAACGGCAGTTGTGTTAATTGTCGAAAAGATAACGCACCAACAATCACAGCAGCGACGGCAACAAGAGCAATAAAAAATTTATTCATACGCTAATACTTATCCTACTGGTAATAAATAATGGTCAAGCAATAGAATCACGAACAATAACATCAAATGAATAATTGAAAATTTAAAAGTGTCCATAGCTGTATTTTCATCGGCATTAAATTTCAATTTCCATGCGTAGGCAAAAAACATCAAATTTAATGTTATTGCACCTATCAAGTACAGCCAATTACTCATACCAACCAAATAAGGTAATAAGCCAACAACAAATAACAATACCGTATATAGCAATATTTGAGTTTTAGTAAAGCTAACACCATGCGTTACTGGCAACATAGGAATATTCACTTTGGCATAGTCATCCTTACGATGAATTGCTAATGCCCAAAAGTGGGGCGGTGTCCAAGTAAAAATTAACAAGACTAATAACAGTGCATGTGGATGAATTTCATTAGTCATTGCCGTCCAACCCAATAATGGCGGAATAGCTCCAGCAAGACCACCAATGGTGATATTCTGTGGCGTGGCTCGTTTTAAATATAAGGTATAAACGAAACTATAACCTACTAAACCCGACAAGGTTAAATAAGCAGTTAGCGGATTAACTAAAGCATAAAGTAAGACAAAACCAAGCAGAGCAATACTAAAAGCAAACACAATAGCACTATTGGCAGTAATTCTACCCTCAGGTAATGGGCGATTATGAGTTCGCCCCATAATGGCATCAATTTTTTCATCAACAATATGGTTAATTGCCGCGGCGGCTGACGATAACAAAGCTATCCCTAACATTGCAGGTAAAAACAGCTGCCATGGCAAACCACCTGGTACAGATAAACTCATGCCAACTACCGCAGTTAACACCAACAATGCAACCACTCTAGGTTTAGTAATATCATAATAGGCTCGCCACTTAGGCAAAGTAGCAGTTATCATTTTTATTTCATCCATCGTTTCATCAGACATAATTTTTTCCTTTGCTAAGACTTATATTTTCCGGCGCAAGCGGTAGGTCAAGGCGATTAAAGTTAACATTAAACAGGCTGCAACAATGTTATGACCAACAGCAACAGATAGCGGTAAAGAAAACCAGATATTACTGATCCCAAGTATAACTTGGCTAAATAACGCGAAACCAACAACCAATGCTGATGATTTAAAAGTACTTGTTTGAGCTTTAAAATAAACCATTAAAATAAGCCAAGTTAAATACACAGTAGTAATTATTGCGCCCAAACGATGCATTACATGAATGGTTACCCGCTCATTATGAGCGAGATGCCCAAACTCATAACTCTCTCGCTTAGGAGGCACTAAATCAAAGGAGTTTTCAAAGTTCATTTGCTCTTGCCAACCAGACTGACAAATAGGCAATTCAACACAACTTAACGCCGCATAGTTAGATGATGTCCAACCGCCTAATGCTATTTGACCACTTAAAATAGCAATACCTAACAACGCATATCGGCCATATTTTTTCACTGAGAAGTCACTACGATTTATTCGATTAGACTTTAAACGTAAATGCAGTAGAAACAGTAAACATAGCGTGGTGAATCCGCCAAGTAAGTGCCCCATAACCACTATAGGCATAAGCTTCATGGTTACTGTCCACATACCTAATGCGGCCTGAAAAATAACAACAACTAAAATGAGTAGTGGTAGACGTAAAGGCGTACCTTGAGATCTATTTTTAAAGGACAAAAAAGCGATTGCTAAAATCAACAAACCTAAGATGCCAGCGAAATAACGATGGATCATTTCATTCCATGCCTTTTTTGGCTCAACTTGGCGCTCTGGGTAGGCTAATTCTGCTTTGGCTATTTGTTCAGCTGTTTCTGGCACATCAATTAAACCATAGCAAGTCGGCCAATCAGGACAACCTAAACCAGCATGAGTCAATCGTGTGTATGCACCTAGCGCAACCACAACAAGCGCCAACAAAATACTCATAAAGACTAATTTCTTAATGCCCTGATTATGCTGAGTATATAAAGATTGCTCACTCATCTTAGCCAACCTTTGAATATTTAAGAAGCTTCTTCATATCAGCCAAAATTTGTTTCCCAAACTTCGGTAATTGTTCAATACCAGTGGGAGGTTGATGACTTAAGAAAATATTACCAAGCGGGTCAACTATCAACACTTGTGATTTTTCTATGTATTGATTTGCCACTGTAGGCATTAACACTAACTGCCATTGGCTTTTTGATATTTGCTGAAGTTGTTCACTGGATAACTCGCTTTGATACAAAGCAACAGGGGTGACTCTTGGCATTTCTTTACCTAAAGCAACATAAGTATTGTGTACAGTTTCCAAGGTTTTTTGACAATTATTATCACAATTTTTTGGCAGGTTATAAAGTATTAACCACTGCTGATTAAATTCAGATTTGTCTATTCCCAGTTGTTCTAATGTAAGTTCATTTGTTAATAACGTGCCTTTATTAGTAATGCCTGTTGCCAACCAATCACCATCTAAAGCAAGCTTAGCCAAAATAATTGGTAGAACAAAAGCAGCGATTACAAGTAATAAACTACGACGATTTTTGTGTTTAGCCTTATTTTCTTCAACAACAGGGGTTTCATCAGGAACTGAATTCATACTACTTTGCCTCAATATTATTTTTATTATTTTTTATGTGCGCGCCAAACTTCGCCCATAACATCAAGAGTAACCAAGCCAACGCCAAACTGAACCACTGAAAAGCATAAGCACGATGTTTTTCTGGTGGCATAACGATGGGTTGCCAATTTTTTTCAAAACCTAGTTCTTCATATTTATCTAAGTACACAACAAAGGGTAAGAGTTGATGATTAATTAATGATGAAAATTTATCTAGCTCTATTTGCTGCACTCGCAGTGGCCACTTTACTTCGGAAAATACTTGTTCCTGCAATAGAACGCCAACTTCAATTAAGCGAATATTACCTCGAAATTGATGCTTACCCGTTAAAGCGGTCACATTAGGTAATTCTTGTCGATTAATAGATCCCTGCACCCAACCAAGACTAATTAATACTGAATACTTATTTGTTCTTGCTACTTGATAAACGCGATAGCCTAGGCGACTTTTATTTACTTGATTGTCTAATAAGAACACCTGCTCCTTATCAAATGTACCTTCTATAAAAACAGGGAAATCATTTACGTTTTCAATATCAGCACCATTGTTTGTCATTGAAAAAACTTGCTCAAGTGATATTGGTTTTTTGGCACTTAGCTTATCAATTTGTATCAAACGCTGCTCTTTCTCTAATGCTCGAGCACTTTGCCAAAAACCAAGCTTTACTAATGCTGAAAAAACTAGCACAGTAACTACTAGCCAAAGTAGATTAAGTTTACTGAAATAACGCGATTGCTTTTCTTCAGTTTTAGAATGGAGACTACTTGGCATTAAAAACTAAATCCTTACAACAAGTTATTACTTAGGATATTAAATGTATGTTATTTAAAACGGTTATTGTGGCGCTGTTATTATTTATGGTTTACAACCTGTTTCGAGCTTTGCTGTTAATGAATAAAAAGCCCAACCCCGATCAACCTTCTATGACTAAATATATCGGTCGTAGATTAATAGTTTCCGTCGCCATTGTAGTTTTACTACTCATAGGCTTATTAACTGGATTGATAACCCCAAACCCACGACCTTATTAAAATAACAGGTATTAGGCTCTAGGCTTCAATCCTTAATACCTAGCACCTAATGCCTACTTTTTCTTTGCATCATTAAATAATATATACAAACACAAATAATATCACCCAAACCACATCTACAAAATGCCAATACCAACTTGCCGCTTGAAAAGCAAAATGATTATTCGGTGTGAAGTGCCCTTTTAATATCCTAAAGAACATCACGATTAACATAATACAACCAAGCGTTACATGCATACCATGGAAGCCAGTCAACATATAAAAGGTATTGCCGTAAATACCACTGGTTAAATACAACTGCATTTCATCAGAATAACCATGAGAATATTCTAGTACTTGAAAAAACAAGAAAGCTAAACCTAAAATAATAGTTAGTCCTAACCATGCTTTTAGTTGTGGGCGTTTGTTTTGCTCTAAGGCAACATGAGCAAAATGGGCAGTAATCGAGGAAGTTAATAGTAGAATAGTGTTAATTAGCGGTAAACCGTACCAACCCATAGCTGCTGTTTCAGTGCCATCTGGTGTTTTCAGTAATGGCCAAGAAGCTGTAAATTCAGGCCATAATATAGCTGCTGTTTCTGCATTATTTCCCGCACCATCTAACCAAGGAACAGAAAATGTACGAACATATAATAGTGCGCCAAAGAACGCCGCAAAAAACATCACTTCGGAAAAAATAAACCAACTCATACCTTGTCGAAATGAATTATCCATTTGGTAACTATATTTTCCAGCCATTGATTCATTAATGACATTACTGAACCAACCTACTATCATAAAAATAACTAAGGCAATACCAGCCAGCAACAAATAGCCGCCATAACCGCTAACATCATTTTTAATATCGGTAACATAATTACCTGCACCAAAGGCAATCATAAATAGTGCCACCGCCCCTACAATTGGCCAGTGGCTTTGTGATGGCACATAATAACTTTCATATTCTTTTGTTGTCATTTTTGTTTCCTTATTCTTTAAGTTTTCGCGGTTAAAACCGCTCCTACAGTTATCGCAAACAAATAAAACTTATGAATCGACCTTGCCGCTAATGTCATACAAGGTATACGACAATGTCAGCGTGGTGATCTCAGAAGGTAAATCGAGATCAACATAAAACTGCAAACCCATTTCCACTTCTTCACCAGCTTTTAATGGCTGCTGTGTGAAGCAAAAACATTCAATTTTTTGAAAATACCCAGCGGCAATACCTGGGGAAACCGAAGGGACGGCTTGACCAATAATATCGCGATGTGATTTATTTTTTGCATAAAAATTAACAAATTTCATTTCACCCGGATGAACAGATATTTCATTAGTTACGGGTTCAAACTGCCAAGGTATTCCCTTAGCCATCCGAGTAATAAATTGCACTTTAATCGTGCGTGAAGTATCAATACCATCAGCAGCATAAGCAACGCCACTGCTGTTGGTTTTACCATTTAAACCAGTAATATCACAAAAAACATCATATAAAGGCACAAGCGCAAAACCAAAACCAAACATAGCGAATACGACTAACACTAGCTTTTTAATTACTTTGCTATTGTTTTGCTGCTTGATAACTTCTTGCTCTGTGCCTTCACTCATTTTAGTCAACCTTCGGTGGAGTACTAAAGGTATGGTACGGAGCAGGGCTTGCTACTGTCCACTCTAATCCTTCAGCGCCATCCCATGGTTTAGCTGGCGCTTTATCGCCACCTTTAATACATTTAATTACTACAGCCAAAAAGATTAACTGTGATAAACCAAAGGCAAAACCACCAATACTGACCCACTTATTAAAGTCAGCAAATTGCAATGCATAATCAGGAATACGGCGAGGCATACCAGCCAAACCTAAGAAGTGCATAGGGAAGAACAATAAATTCACCGATATTAATGAACACCAAAAATGCCATTTAGCTAAAGATTCGTTATACATGTGCCCAGTCCATTTAGGCAACCAAAAATAGGCGCCTGCATAGATAGAAAATAATGAACCCGTTACTAATACATAATGAAAATGAGCAACAACAAAGTAAGTATCATGATACTGAAAATCTACTGGCGTTAATGCCAACATCAAGCCAGAGAAGCCACCAATAGTGAACAAAATAACAAAGGCAATAGAAAACAGCATTGGTGTTTCAAAAGTTAATGAACCACGCCACATCGTTGCTACCCAGTTGAATACTTTAACACCGGTTGGCACTGCAATTAACATGGTGCAATACATAAAGAATAGCTCACCAAATAACGGCATGCCGGTGGTAAACATATGATGCGCCCAAACGATAAATGACAGCAGAGCAATTGACGATGTTGCATACACCATAGAGCTATAGCCAAATAACTTCTTTCGTGAAAACGCAGGGATGATGGTTGAAACAATACCAAACGCTGGCAAAATCATAATGTAAACTTCAGGATGTCCAAAAAACCAAAATATATGTTGGAACATCACAGGATCACCACCACCTGCAGCATCGAAGAAACTAGTACCAAAATAGGTGTCAGTTAACAACATAGTCACTACACCTGCGAGCACGGGCATTACCGCAATCAATAAATAGCCCGTTATAAAAAACGTCCACACAAACAATGGCATTTTCATATATGTCATGCCTGGTGCACGTAAATTCATAATGGTAACAACAATGTTAATTGCGCCCATTATTGAAGAAATACCCATAATATGAACAGCAAAAACAAAAAATGCGGTACTGCCATTTGAATAAGTGGTTGATAACGGTGCATAGAATGTCCAACCAAAATTAGGCGCGCCACTTTCCATAAAGAAGGAGCCGAGTAAAATCGCAAACGCAAAAGGTAAAATCCAAAAACTCCAGTTATTCATTCTTGGCAATGCCATATCTGGCGCGCCAATCATCATAGGAATCATCCAGTTAGCAAAACCAGTAAATGCAGGCATTATCGCGCCAAACACCATGATCAAACCATGGACTGTAGTTAACTGATTAAAGAAATCAGGCTCAACTATTTGTAAACCCGGCTGAAATAATTCAGCACGAATAACCATAGCCAACGCACCGCCCGTTAAGAGCATGATAAAAGAGAACCATAAATAAAGTGTACCTATATCTTTATGGTTAGTGGTATATAGCCAGCGCTTTATACCCGTCATTTTGTGGTCGTGATGATCATCGTTATGCACGTCATCAAGCGATTCATTTATTGTTTCTGTTGTCATTTTTTACTCCCCGCCTGCTGCTTTAACATCTGAACTCTGAACTAGATCACCAGTATCATTACCCCAAGCATTACGCTCATAAGTAACCACTGCAGCAATTTCTTTCAAGCTAAGTTGCTTGCCATAACCTTGCATACCAGTGCCTGCACGACCATTAAAAACTATATCAATATGTTCAGCTACTGATCCTGTTGTTGCAACAGGACTCCCCTTCAATGCAGGGAAAGCTGGAGGTAAACCTAAACCTGTAGGTTGATGACATGCTGCACAATAGGCCATATAAGTTGTTTCACCTAATTGCATTAATTCATCTTTATTCATGGAAGCACTTAATGATTCTTTTTCTGCATCAGCCGCTTTTGCTGTCATTGCATGTTGCTCATTTAACCAAGCGTCATAATCATCACTTGACTTAACTTCAACCACAATAGGCATAAAACCATGGTCTTTACCACAAAGCTCCGCACATTGGCCACGGTACACACCAGGCTCATCTACATTAGTCCAAGCTTCGTTAATAAATCCTGGATTAGCATCTTGCTTAACAGCAAAGGCAGGCACCCACCAAGAATGGATAACATCATCTGAAGTAATTAAAAAGCGAACTTTTTTATTGGCAGGAATAACGAGTGGCTTATCTACTTCGAGTAAGTAATTTTCATTCTTAGCATTACCATTGCCAGAAAAACTACCATTTTGGTTTTCATATTCTTCGCGTGGAGTAGAAAGTACTGAATAGTATTCAATACCTTGATCAAAATATTTGTAATGCCATTTCCACTGAGAGCCGGTGATTTGAATAGTAACTTCAGAATTGTCATTGTTTTCCATGTCAATTAAGGTACTAGTCGCCGGAACGGCCATAGCAATAAGAATGACAATAGGAATTGCGGTCCAAAGTATTTCTACTTTCGTACTTTCATGAAAATCAGCCGCTTTCGCGCCTTTAGATTTTCGATGAAATGCCATTGACCAAAACATTGCGCCAAAAACGACTACACCAATAGCAGTACAAATATAGAGTGCCAGCATATGTAGATCATACACCTCCCTACTTACTGCTGTTACCCCTTTGGTCAGATTTAACTGTGTATCTGCCCAAGCTGAACTGGAAAGCAAACCTGTAAAAAACAGCCACCCCCCCATCAACCAACCTTGGTTACCTCTACTCACTCAACCTCTCCTCTATCAATACCAATTCAGCTTACAAACCTTTTCAGGATTTATTTTTGTGAACTAGATATAAAAAATAGAAAACAGAAAAGCAGCAATGTACATCACAACTCATTGAACTGATTATCTGTTAATTTGATTATTATATTTTTATTAAATTAACTGACGTGAAATGACCAAATCATGGCTAAATATTGAGTTTAGGTATCGAATTAGCACATCAACGTCTTTTTATTTTTATACAGTTTTGTTTGTTATTTTTTGTTCGATTCCGCTTCTAGAATCACTCAAAACTTGATCTAGGTCAAACAATATTTTAAAAGGCAATTAATAAATATGATGTATTTCAATAGAGTAACAACTCTAAGTTCAGATGAAGCCCTTGATAAATAGGCAGCGTCAATTTTTAACCTTCATTCAATAAATATTTATGAATGTTCAAATAAGAAGCACAAAGTGTTTATTTAACGTACTTATGTTAAAAGGTTAGAATAGAGCATTCTGGAAGATTAGAGTAGAGTATTTTGGAAAAAATAGTTGAGCATGTTAGGGCTATACTCAACTAATTATAAATTTTTTACTTTAGTATTTTATTGTAATTTTATAGCTCAAAATCACATCCAACTA
>Ga0209826_1000267_pt1 | contig 37905 bp, 41 predicted proteins | sample GOMGulsemesocosm_5_FD_184637 | JGI IMG/M metagenome (GOLD analysis project Ga0209826, IMG submission 184637) | Methane-oxidizing microbial communities from mesocosms in the Gulf of Mexico - GOM15C Gulf of Mexico (SPAdes) (version 2) | ecosystem: Environmental > Aquatic > Marine > Cold seeps...
CAGCTGCAGGGGCTGAAACCCGTCCGCAATTTCAAGGGGCAAAATCGGCACCTCTACCGCATGATATTGCACATGCTGCCAAGTTACTTGCTGAGGCTGATAATCCAGTAATCTTTGCCCAGCGCGGGGCAGGGAACGAGGCTGGGTTTGCTGCACTTGAAAGAATGGCAAGTCGGTGGGGCATTCCTGTATCCCAATATTGGGCAGTGCAGTTAGCTATGGCGACCGATCATCCCATGGCAGCAGGACCTGATCCGTTGCCTCTTTTAGAAAAAGCAGATGTTATATTGGTCATCGACTCCCTTGCGCCGTGGGCCCCTGATGCTGGCGAACCTCATCCAGATTGCAAGGTCATACAATTGGGCGCTGACCCCTTACATGGACGCTGCCCGGTTCGAAATTTCCGATCAGATTTGAGCCTGCCTGGCGAAGTAGGCCCCGCATTACTTGCTCTTGCGTCGGCACTAGAAGGGTATGCAGACGAATACCGAGACCGAAATGGTAAGCGTGCAGAGGCCATCGCTAAAATCAATGCCGTTAATCAAGCGAGCCGAATAGCGTCTGCTGAGTCTACAAGAGATAACGCTGCACTTGGTAAGGCGTGGGTCAGTATGACATTGGCGAAAACATTGGGAGATCGCGACGCCAGCGTTTTTTCAGAGTTGGGTTGTCAATTACCGTTCATGACATTGAAAGATCCGCAATCTTGGTTTGATGGACCGCACTCTGGTGGGTTGGGGTGGGGCTTCCCGGCGGCCATGGGATACAAGCTTGCGCAGCCCAAGCGAACGGTCGTCGCAACCATGGGAGATGGTTGTTACATGTTTAGCAACCCAGTGGCCTGCCATCAGATAGCTGAGGCAATGAACATTTCTATGCTCGTCATTGTTTTGAACAACCGGGAATGGGGAGCTGTCCGTAAATCCGTACTTGATATTTATCCAGAGGGGTATGCCGCGAAGGCAAATAACGTACCGCTAACAAGTCTATCGCCAAGTCCAGATTTCGTGCAGGTGGCCAAAGCAAGTCGGGCTTGGGCCCGTCACGTATCCTCCGCCGATCAGTTTGAAATCGCTCTCGCAGAAGCGCTTGTTCATATTGAAGAAGGCCGAGGTCTTGCCATGATCGAAGTTTCGATCTCACCCGATTAACTAAAACATAAAGATAACCATCTAACCTATTGTTTTTTATCAGTTTTAAAATTTAAACCAACTATGGCAAGCGTTTTTAGCCGTAAATTGGTCAGTGTTAAATAACAGGAATTAAAGAATGAATACCGAACTACTTATTGATGGCGAGTATACTCCCTCTGTCGCGAAGGGAACTTTTGAGCGATTGAACCCCGTTACGCAAGCTGTGGCAACGACAGCGGTTGCGGCCCGTAAAGCCGATGTGGATAAAGCCGCCGCCGCTGCGGCATCAGCATTCCCTGCATGGTCAAAAACAGGACCGACGGAACGCAGAGGCATTCTTAACAAGGCTGCAGATGCTTTAGAAGCTTTGAGTGATGAAATTATAGCAACTGCTATTAATGAAATTGGCTCAACTGCGCCATGGGCTGGGTTTAATGTGATGCTCGGCGCCAAAATCTTGCGGGAAGCGGCCGCAATGACGACGCAAATCAAAGGGGAAGTCATTCCATCTGATAAACCTGGATCCACTTCAATGGCGTTGCGTAAACCGGTTGGCGTCCTTGTGGGTATGGCACCGTGGAACGCACCGATCATTCTTGGTGTTCGGGCCATCGCAATGCCCATTGCTTGCGGAAATACGGTTATTTTTAAAGCCTCAGAAAAATGCCCAAAAACACATATGCTAATTGGTCAGGCTTTCATGGATGCTGGTTTGCCCAAAGGTGTTTTAAACATCGTTACTCATGCGGCAGAAGACGCGCCTGAGGTTGTTAGCGCCCTGATCTCTCACCCTAGTGTGCGCCGCATTAATTTTACCGGTTCCACAAAAGTTGGTAAAATTATTGGTGAGCAGGCCGGACGTTTACTTAAACCTTGTATTCTTGAATTGGGTGGCAAAGCACCGCTGGTGATCCTCGATGACGCTGATATTGACGGCGCAGTGAACGCAGCGGCATTTGGCGCCTTTATGAACCAAGGCCAAATTTGCATGTCAACGGAACGCATTATTGTTGATGAAAAAATTGCTGATGAATTCACTGAAAAACTGACCGCTAAAGCTGCGGCATTACCGTTCGGAAACCCGACCGATCCAGTCGTCCTTGGATCTGTTGTGGATGTGGAAACTATTGACCGCATTGAGACGCTTATTAATGGCTCAACTGCATTGGGTGCGCGTGTGACTACGGGCGGAACACCAGAAAAATCGACAATTATGCCCGCGACAATCGTTGATCATGTGACGGAGGAGATGCCAATTTTCTCTGAAGAAAGCTTTGGTCCTGTTGTTTGTGTGATCCGAGCACGTAATACGGATCATGCTGTAGAGCTTGCGAACTCATCAGAATATGGGCTTTCTGCGGCTGTTTTCGGAAGTGATATCACACGAACTCTTGACGTTGCAGATAGACTGAAGTCTGGGATTTGTCACATAAATGGGCCAACAGTTCATGATGAAGCACAAATGCCATTTGGCGGTATCAAAGATAGTGGTTATGGACGATTTGGCGGGAGTGCAGGGGTCGATCAATTCACCGAACTTCGCTGGGTGACAATTGAAGATCCAAATCAACATTATCCGTTTTAAGCAAGAAGACGGCTTTTGCATCAAACTTTAGTTCGCTAAGTTCATGACGATATTGCTTATATCGTCATGAACGACCTCCCTTACTTGTTAGGAAGGTAATCACCTTCAAATTTCTTCAAGTCATCGGTGATCTCATACCAATCTGGTTTAGAGGCTGTATGGATATGAGCCATGGGTTGTAAGTTTGGCTCGTCATCTAGTGCCGAGGCGGCGATCACATATATATCGCCGGTGGCCATGTCCCCAAGGGACGTACCGCAGGTCTTGCAAAAACAGCGTTCAAGTTTCCATTCTCCCTCAGGCATGAACTTGGCGATATCATCTTGCCCATGGGTTACTTGAAGATCGCCCGCTTTACCAATCAGAACGGCAGAAAACACACCGGCAGCCTTTCTGCATCTTGAGCAATGGCAATAACTTAACGAAAACGGCTCGCCCGTGATTTCAAATTTCACTTTTTGGCAAAGACAACTTCCCTTGATCATTCTAAATCCTCTGTTTATGAATACAAAAAGAACATAACAGGAACATTTGGTTTTACAAGCTCATATAGATAATTTTTCAGTGCAACATCAATCTTTATTAGCGTATTCTTCCTGTTATATAAATTGGATAAAAATATGACATTTGAAAATTTGATAGCCTTTAACATTGCTCTGATTGTCGCGGTGGCAAGCCCAGGCCCCGCGCTTTTAATTGCAATTCGGACGACTTTGGCGTCGGGGCGTAAATCAGGTGTTATTATGGGGTGCGGTTTAGGCTTGATGGCCGCCACTTGGACATTGATGGCGTTATTGGGGCTAGAGACTGTATTCACGTTGTTTCCACTGGCTTATACGACTGCAAAAGTCGCTGGCGCTGTGTACTTGCTTTATATTGCCGTCAAAATTTGGCGCGGAGCAAAAGAGATCCTAGCTGCAAAAGTTAAAACGGTGAATAATGCATTTCGGCAGGGTATTTTCCTCAATCTTTTAAACCCAAAATCTGTTCTGTTTTCGGCAGCGGTTTTGGTGGTCATTTTCCCAGCGAACATGGGGATCACTGACAATTCGATCGTGGTGTTAAACCATTTTGTTATTGAGATAATATTCTACACATTGCTTGCACTGGCTATGAGTACTGATGCGGTCAGTAAAAGGTACCTCAAAGCAAAAACATACATGGATCGTTTCGCATCACTTGTGATAGGTGCATTGGGTTTGAAAATTCTTGCGGCTTCCGAACGGAATTGATATCGAGTTAAAATCGTAAATATTTTAGGCAGAAGAAAGTTAAGGTTATGGCAGTTGTTCCGGGTAAAATGAGCGGCGTTCTTCTCGTAGGGCATGGCGGCCCGGAAATGTTGCGTTATGACAATAATATACCAACGCCGAAACCAAAACAAAATGAAGTCGTTATCCGTGTGTCTGCTGCCGGTGTTAACAACACAGATATCAATACGCGTATCGGGTGGTATTCCAAGAGTGACCAAAGTTCCGAGGATGCGAGTTGGGCTGGGCAGGCTTTGAAACTTCCCCTCATTCAAGGGGCGGATGTCTGCGGAATTATCGTCGCGGTAGGGGCTAATATAAATAAAACCCGGATTGGCGAACGCGTACTTATTGAACCTTGCCTGCGCGAAGTCAGCGACAAAATCACCGATAAACCATGGTATTTTGGGTCGGAATGTAATGGCGGTTTTGCGGAATATACTGTGGTTGCCGCGCGCCATGCGTATGCCATTAACAGTACATGTACGAGCGAGGAGCTTGCGTCGTTCCCGTGTTCTTATTCAACAGCCGAGAATATGCTAACGCGCTCGCAAGTTCGAGAAAATGACACTGTTTTAATAACAGGTGCGTCCGGCGGTGTTGGATCCGCTGCCATCCAACTCGCCAAAGCTAGAGGCGCACAGGTCATTGCCGTGACAAGTTCGTCAAAGGCGGCTTCGTTATTAGAGATAGGCGCAGATCGGACAATTGAGAGAGATGATAACTATGTCGAAGCACTTGGTGCAGATAGCGTCGATGTTGTTATTGATCTAGTTGGCGGAGAGAAATGGCCGTCTTTGTTGGATGTTTTGAGGGCAGGGGGACGGTACGCAGTTTCTGGTGCAATTGGCGGCCCCATGGTTGATTTGGATCTTAGAACTCTTTACCTCAAAGATCTTAGCTTTTTTGGTTGCACTGTTCTCGAGCCAGAGGTGTTCGGAAATTTGATTACACATATTGAAAAAGGTCACATAAAGCCATTAATTGCTGAAATCCATCCATTGAGTGATATCGCTAAAGCTCAAAAATCCTTTGAAAAGAAGAACCATATTGGAAAAATTGTTCTCTCCGTTTGGGATGACAACAAGTAACCAAATACCGAATGAAATAGCTGAATTGACTCTAGGTATTTCGATACCTAGGGTACCTACATCCTAAAAGACAAAAGATTTTGGAGAAAATGGGTGGGTATCACCTCAGTTGGAAAAGTAATTCACTCCTTCAAATTGCTGTTGCCAGCACTCATTCCGTCATGGCGATTTTTTGATGTGATTGCCCCCTCTCCGCGGATTGAATTTACGTTGCTTGAAACGGAAGATGAAGCTCCCGTAAATTGGACAGAGTTTCGACCTAGACCACAACGGTTATCTGTTATTCAGATGTTTAAGCGCATATTGTGGAACCCTCATTGGAATGAAAGCCTATTTCTTGTTAGCTGCGCAGAACGATTGATGGCGCATCCGACAGAACACAGCCGCGCGGAAATTCAAAATCGTATTTCCCGTGACCTTAAACGAAATGAAGATATGGATTTAATACAGCCCTACTTGCAATTCAGGTTGGTGTTTTTAGATCGCCAAGGTACTGAGATAAAAAAGCGAGTCATGTATATGTCACCGATCCACCAACATATTGAAAATATTGTGTAATGACGTTGGAATTTGCCATACGTTTAACTGAAATATTGACCGGATTTGCTTTCATCCAACAAAGCATGGAACATATTTTTGCACCAAAAAATGAACAGATATTATTCATACCGCGGATCATTTTGTGCGTCTTTTTAATACTGGGGTTTGAGACAGAGTGGGTAAGCCTGGCTCTTATGGCTTTGGCATTACTTATGCTTTACAGGTTTCAAGGGCCGTATAATGGTGGGAGCGATCGCATGAGCTTGCTTTTGTTGTCCTGTTTGTGCCTCGTTCATTTTTTGCCCGAGCAATCATGGCGAGAGTTGGTGTTCGGATACTTGGCCCTGCAATTGGTGATGTCTTATTTTATTTCAGGCTGGGTCAAAATTATCAATCCAGAGTGGCGGAACGGTCTCGCCCTGAACGATGTGTTTCGCTACTCATCCTACCCAGTGAGTGAACATTTGAGGGGCTTATGGAATTGGCCGAAATTATTGTTGGTTATGTCGTGGGCTGTAATTTTATTTGAGCTTATTTTCCCGCTCACATTAATCAGTCAACCAACATTGATTTTGGGACTTGTTATTGCGGCTACATTTCACTTGGCAAATGCGTTCCTATTTGGGTTAAACCGTTTTTTCTGGATATGGTTGGCCGCATATCCGTCTATTATCTGGTTACAATTTCGAATTTTCGACGCATTCTAAGAGGGGATATTGGGGCAAAAAGCTTCGCTGTCGCCAAAAATTAAGCCGCTGTATTCGCGGCCCTAATTAAATCTTGTTTATTGGTTGTTGTTTTTTGAGGCCGTCAAATTTGGAATTTGCATTGACGTCAGAATATTTTTTAAAAACACTAAATTGAATGTTTTCAAGGGCTTTGAACTTGCTATTAAAGCCTACGATCAACTCCGATAAAGGTTTATCCGCTTTTTGTGATATTTGTATATCTTTAACAATCGGGTCCGTCGCAGTTTCACTTGCGAGCGACATTGCAGGCAAAGCCACAAGTGCCAAAAGAGGGAGACCGAAGCGGATAATGTTTTTTGTCAAAGTCAAAACCAGTCCATGGTGATCGGGAAACTATGAAAAATCTTATATAACAATATTAGTGGTATTTAAAGTAAAAAAATTATTAATTTATGTGGTGCCATCACTTCAGGTGAATGTGCCACGTTAAACCAGCAAGTTCGAAGCTATTGTTTTTAATGCTCAATCCCTCAGCTAAGGCACGATCGAGAACGGCGTCAGGATGTGCGCAACCCAGATGCATTGAGCTGAAATGATCGGGTTCTTGAGACGCCGTAAATTCAATTCTTGCATGATCCAATTGTATGTTTGCATGTGTGGCTGGTACGCCAAATAATTGAGACCATTGTACCGTCTTTTCTTCAATATTTTGGCAATTCATTGCGACGCCAACGATGTCAATATCCTTGTTTAATTCCTTCTGCCAATTGTCGCCTGCCCATTGATAGGCGCCAAATCGGACTTCACCACCGTAATGGTGGTCAAACTCAACAAGCGTTATGCCTGTATCTTGGGGGTGAAGCTGTAATAGGTCTGCTTTTTCATCTGACCTTTCAAAAGCTGTTCGAATATTAAGACGTTCTGCAGCCTGTTTCCTGATTGAGACATCATCACAATCAAAAATAGCCATATAGCCGCCAACTCCACCGCTTCGGGAAAGAAAACGGTGAACGGCTGTGTTTTCGCGAGTTGGGGCGACAATCTCAATAAAACTACCACCAACGGCAAATAGGGAATTTTCCAAACCGAAATGATCTAGCTGTTCTTTATGGCAAGGTGTTTGATCCAAAATCCTAGAAATGGTGGCTTCCGCACCTCGAATATCAAGGGTAGCGAGGCATACCTGCCGCAAACGAATATACGCGTTACTTTTCATATATGCCTCCTTGGGTCAAAATTAACCGTTCTTCTGCTGGCGAACAATTTCCTGTTCGATCGCATCCATACGATCTTTACCAAAGAACATTTCGTCGCCAACATACGTCGTTGGGCAACCAAAGGTACCGCGTTCAACAGTCTTTGTTGTGTTGGCGAGAAGTTTTTCTTTTACGTCCGCATCCTGTACACGTTTGAAAATGTGATCGGCATCGAACCCATGATCAGTGAAGGCTTTGTGAACCACTTCAGGGTCATCCATCTTGAGTGAATTTTCCCACATATCCTTCAACACAGCATCGAAATATGCCGCTAAAAATCCTTCTTCTTCTGCCACAATAGCACCGCGCATGAGCTGCACAGTGTTTACAGGGAAGTTTGTATTCATGCGGAAATCAGTCAAACCGTGATCCCGAACAAACCGTTGAATTTCAATGCGCATATAATCGTTTTTATGCAGGACATTTTGATTGGTAACGAAAGGTGCCTGATTACCGGTTAGTTTAAAAATTCCGCCAAGAAGGACGGGAACATATTTAAAGGTTACGCCGGTTCTTTTCTCGATGCCTGGAACAAGTTTATGGCAGAAATAGATGTTTGGGCTGGCCACATCAATGTGGAGTTCTACAGTTACGGTCATTTTGTATCCTCTCTGTTTTTATTATTATCGTTAAGATTACCATTTTTCCGACCAAGGACGAAGGTCGAGTTCGAACGTCCATGCGTCGCGGGGCTGATTGTGCAAGTGCCAGTAGTTGTCTGCGATATGATCAGGGTTTAGAATACCGTCGTCTTCTTTTAAGGCATAACGCTCAGGGAACATGGTTTTGATGAATTCGGTGTCAATAGCGCCGTCAACAATAACGTGCCCCACGTGGATACCCAGCGGTCCCAGTTCCCGTCCCATGGATTGGGCAAGAGCCCTGAGTGCATGTTTCGATCCAGCGAACGCTCCAAAATTGGCTGCACCACGCGTACTTGATGTTGCGCCTGTATATATAATTGTGCCTTGGCCGCGATCTCTCATTCGCAAGGCAACTTCACGGCCGCACAGGAACCCTGAGAAGCAGCCCATCTCCCAAACCTTGAAATATTTTCGAGCCGTCTCATCGAGAATGCTGGAGGGGACATTGGCGCCAATATTGAAAACCATGACTTCAATAGGGCCAATATTGTTTTCAATATTTTCAATTAATTCAGCAACTTGTTCTTCTTTACGGGCATCACATCCGAAAGGCACTGCTTTTCCGCCGGCGGCTTCAATTTCATCAACCAGAGGGATGAGTTTATCCGCGTTTCGACGAACACAAACGGCAGTGAAGCCTTCTTTTGCAAATCGTTTTGCGATAGCACCGCCTGTTGCATCGCCAGCACCAATAACTAGGGCTACTTTAGTTTCAGACATTTTGATCACCTTTTTTTGAAAGTTTAGGTTTTATTTTTTCAAACATCAATCTTGGATATTAATTACCGCTGATCCAAATTTTTGAGCCGAATTGTCACCGCATCTGCAATTTCGAGAGCAAGCTCCACTGCAAAACCTGCTGTGGGATCTTCGGAGTACTGACTAACACCAACGGATTTCAAATGGGCCGGTTCCGCTGACCGTGAAATAAGGTCGACAGCAGTTTCCAGTATATCTGGCGATGTTTTCCCAATGCCCGCCATATCGCGCAACGCCCGCCTGACGCATTGTCGCTGACTTGTCTGTGCAAGGCTACAGCCGTCAGATATAGTGACTTCTGGCGTGGTGAGTAGCGCTAGGTTTTCTTTTGTGAAGCTCCGAAATCTATACAGATGATCTTCAAGTGCTGCACGTGATTGTTCGGGAGTTGTTGCCGCCCGCAGTAATTCTCGGCTCGTGGCAAATAACGCTTCATATCCCACAGCCATAAATGAAAAGGCGAGGGCACCCATATCCGGAAAATGACGATAGACGGTTCCCCGGCCAAGGCCAGACAGCTTTACAATGTCTGACATGGTTGGCAGACGTTTTACTTCATGGCGGGTTGCGTTATGAAACGCATCCATAATTTGTTGGCGGTTTAAAAGAGCATCACTTCTTGTCATCTGACGTCCATATCACTGGGTGATGGAATATGTGGACATATGTCCATTTATGTATTATACGGACATATGTCCACTTGGGAAGTGTTTTATTTTCCAACCTGAATTAAACAATAATAACGATTAAATTGAGGAGAGCCTTGTGTCTTTACCACCGCTTTTGCAAAACAGATTGTCCATACCTGTCATTGGATCACCGCTTTTTATTATCTCAAACCCTGAGCTGGTAATCGCACAGTGTAAAGCGGGTGTTGTGGGATCTTTCCCAGCATTAAACGCGCGCCCAATTGAAGTCTTGGAAGAATGGCTTATTCAGATCACGGAAGAGTTAGATGCCTATAATCTGGCTAATCCCGACAAACCTGCTGCGCCATTTGCGGTTAATCAGATTGTTCACAAATCCAATAATCGGCTTATGCAAGATGTTGAACTTTGTGCGAAATATAAAGTTCCCATCACCATTACATCACTGGGAGCTGTAGAAGCGGTGAATGATGCCATGCATGCAGCCGGCGGAATTGTGATCCATGACGTGATCAACAATCGCTTTGCCAAAAAAGCCATTGAAAAAGGCGCCGACGGGGTGATTGCAGTTGCAACTGGTGCAGGCGGCCATGCGGGCGTTTTGAACCCTATCGCTCTTATCCAAGAAATTCGCGAATGGTTTGACGGATTTGTCCTTCTTGGTGGCTCCATCGCTACTGGTGACGCTGTGTTGGCAGCTCAAGCCATGGGCGCTGACATGGGATATATTGGTTCTGCGTTTATTGCGACCAAAGAAGCCAATGCAAGTGACGGCTATAAAAACGGCATCGTTGACTGTAACGCTGATGACATCGTGTACACGAACTTGTTCACAGGCATTCATGGGAACTACTTGAAGCCGTCAATCGAGGCCGCTGGTATGGATCCAAACAATCTCCCTGAAAGTGATGCAACGAAAATGAATTTCGGATCCGGTGGGAACACTGGTGCAAAAGCTTGGAAAGATATTTGGGGCTGCGGGCAAGGTATCAGCGCGGTTAAGGAAGTTCCAACAGCTGGTGAATTGGTTGAGCGTTTGGTCCGCGAATATGATGCCGCTAAAGCGCGTGTATTGGCGTCTTAATAACGGTTTTGATTGAGTTTATTGTCACTTGGGATCAGGATTTAATATCCAGCAGGGTTGCCTGCATATCGTCCCAAGTGATGATTGACTTGATGTTTGCTTCATAAGCCCGCTGGGCGATTTTATTATTCACCAGCTCCGTTGCAACATCAATATTAGGGCTTTCAACATATCCGTCATCAGACGCATAAGGATGATTGGGCTGATAAGATAGGGATGTTGCGGGACTACGCTCCACGACCTTTGCCTCAGGTCCGCCGTTCGGGCCAGAGATATTCACCACATCAACAGGTTTATAGGCAGCTTCACTGCCGCTTCCACCGGGTTTACCAACGGTTTGCATATTTGCGATGTTGCTTGCTCCAGCCGACACGCGGCGGGTCGCGGCAGTCATACCAGCAAGCGCAGATCCTATAACAGAGGCCATGTTAAACTCCATTTATATAAAATTTTAAACAAACTTTATACGAAAATAGCAATTATGATATGCACTTTATAGGAGTTATTCGTTAATATAGCGTTAATTGCTGCTATTGGTTTGTGTCGCGGAATACGCGCTACAATTTGGATTTACTCAGTAAAAGAGCCTTCCAGTTTTCCAGAATTTCGATTAAATAGTCACGCTTACCGACAAGCTGTTCAGTTTCATCAAACTGGTTTTCAATTTTGAATTTTTGTTTATTAATCAACAAGGTATAAGCATTTCCTGTGATTTCAGAAACGACGGTGTCTTTGGACTTACAATCCGCTAATAGTTTAGATGTATAGGCAAGATCTTCCTGCAACTCACTTTCCAAAAAGCGCCGTAGAATTTCTCCATCTTCATCGCAATGGAAGAGGATATCATTATTTTTATGTTGGAATTGAAACGTGCAGATCATTTCTATTCATTCATTTTGTAGATTGGATAGGCAGTGATAATGCGTCCATCCTTCAGCATATAACCTTCAATATCAAAGCCTTGACCAGATTTACCTCGCCATTTGCGCTCGGCTTTGAGGGTATTGCCTTTAAAGGCTGCTAATATGGCAGCTATAATTTTCGTGCGGGTGAAGTGATCTGGAAATAGACTGGAAAACTTGGATTTCCACAGAGCACCCTTGGCGTCCCAGACTTCAATAATCGCCGTATAGACGCCAACCTTATTGGGTTTCGATAGAATTTGTTTCAGGCGCGGAGAATTTTCATAGGTTGGTTTTTCTATTCCAGCATAATGAAATCCAGTTGCCTTACCCTTCTTGTTAATTTGGCCCTGAAAAATATGGGTGATGCTAATGGAAGGGTCTGTATTTGACCAATGATAAGGCTGTTTAGCACTGACAGTGCCCGCAAAATTAAGGAGCAGGAATAAACATAAGCCGACAAAAGCGCGGCTAAGCCCCGTCATGACGGCGGCGCACCGTTCACGAAACTTTCAACCAGACTCCGGGCCACAAGGTTCCAGCCGTCAACTAACACAAAGAAGATAAGCTTGAAGGGCAGGGCGATCATTACGGGCGGTAGCATCATCATACCCATGGACATCAAGATAGAGGCCACGACCATATCAATCACCAGAAATGGAATGAACAGCAAGAAGCCGATCTCGAACGCCCGTTTGAGCTCACTGATCATGAACGCTGGAATAAGAACTTTCAACGGAACATCTTCTGGGCGTTCCACTTGTGCAGTAGCGCTTAGATCCATGAACAGGGATACGTCTTTTTCCCGTGCATGTTTGAGCATAAACTCTTGAAAGGGGAGCGCTGTCCGCTCAAACGCTGTGGTTTCATCAATTTCTTCGTTAATCAGTGGAAGAATACCGTTGTCATAGGCCGCCTCGAACGTGGGTGCCATAATGAAACTGGTGAGGAACAATGCGAGAGAAATAATAACGACGTTTGGCGGGGTCGTTTGAATGCCAAGGGCACTCCGCAGCAATGATAACACGACAATCAGGCGCGTGAATGATGTGGTGACGATCAAAATTGCCGGTGCCAAACTGAGCACCGTCATAAGAACAACAATTTGAACAATGCGGCCTGTTAGCGGGCCAGCTTCATCACCAAGATCAAGGTTGAGGGATTGAGCAGCCACTTCAGCAGGAAGGAAAAAGGCGATACCGCCGAGGAGCATTGTAATCGCCATCATCACATGAGATAGGCGAAGTCGTTTCAGAAACTTAAAAAGGATTGAGGTCACTGCGCATCCCCTTTGCGGTGGGAGCCAGTTGAAAATCTTGGTAGCCGAGGTTCTATATCCTCAAGTATGGCGTCTTCCTCAGCCTTAGAGATAGGGCTTATGGTTTCGTTATCATCGGCCATTATTTGCGCGTCGATATTTTGTTCAATAAGAATATCGCCGGTCGGTCCAAGCAAAATTAAATGTTCCCGGTCATCCCGGCGGACCAAAATAAGACGTCGTTTGGCATCAATGCCAATCATTTGGCTTATGGCGAGGCGTTTTTTCTTACTGCGTGATTTTTCAACGCTCGGAACAAAACCAAACTTACGAATTGCAATTGAAATAAGGCCGATAAGTCCAAGTACAAAGACCAGAACGACCAAATATTTCATGTAAAGCCAAAAATCCATATGCCCCTGATGCGTTTTATAAAGAGTTTACTTTTTCACACCTTAACCTGAAGAAATTATTTTTAGAAACAAAATTCAGATTTGTGTGTGTGAGGGTTATTCCCCGTCGATGAATTTTATCTGTGAGCTGATCTCTTTATAGCTGTTTTGGATGATTTTTGATAATTCGTCCAAAAGGGACAAAAGCTCTTCAAAGCCAGCCACTAAAATCCCGCGCTCAGAGACATCCATCGCGGCGACTTCTTCGTGCAGTTTTGATAGTTTTGCGGGGATTTTTGAAATATCCACAGAACTGCCATGCTCAGCATCGGCAAGGCTGGATTCTAATTCAGATTTCATTGAATGAATATTGGCAAGTATCTGTTCATTCGGTGTCATCGGGTAATCCTGTTACTTCAAACTGTGGAGGCGTACTGTTTTCATTTTGGGCACGGTATAAATAAGACAAAATTTCTGAAACGGCGGCAAACGCTTCAAGTGGGATCGGGCTTTCAACTTCCACTTGAGATAAAATTTGAGCCAAATCAGAATCTTCACGAACCTTTACACCGTTATCAAATGCAATTTTAAGAATTTGTTCTGCAACTTCTCCGCGACCAGATGCGGTAACCACAGGTGCCTTTGTTGTTCCTCTGTCATGGGACAGGGCAACAGCGATAGGGCGTTTTTCTTTTCCTGCTTTGTTATCAGCCATTCAATCCATGCATCCTCAGCTCGTGTGCACGACAGTTAAAACATAATATGTCGCTGCTGAGCAAATAGAATAGTCCCTAAAATTAACCTTAACCAGAGTTAAGCTGGATCCATGCCAGCAACAAGACGCGTTGTTGCGCGTATGTCACGAACTTCTGCATCTTTAAGTAGTCCCGCCTTTTTGAGCTCCTCATGGCATAAAGGTAAGTTGTAGTGGGGAATAGACGGATATAGGTGGTGCTCGATATGATAGTTTACATTGTGGGGGAATAATAAAAATCTGATCCAGGCAGGTCCCAAATTGGTGCGAGAGGCTTTTAATGGGCTGCTGGTGGATGTGACGGCTCCATGTTCACAAATGGCTCTAAATCGCAAAATGGGCTGCAAGAAAGTGAAAAGAGGGAGAATCCACAAAATTAGGTATTCTTCAAGGTAGCCAGCATAAAAAGCAATGACGGGGACCGCAATATGAAAGATGACAATTGTCCACCGATCCCGATCAGCTGCCTGCCGAAGTGCCGGTGAAGTGTCATCAAGGGGGCTATGAGATTGAACAGAACCATCCGCGTGTTTTGTATCAACGGATTGTTTGCCAAAAAAGTAAGCAAAAGTTTTAAAAGCCGTCCCTCCCAGCAAATCTTTCAACAATTTTTTGATTAAATAGGATGTCCCTCGTGGATATCCACCATGCAGCGGAATGTCAGGATCTTGTTTTCCGTAGAGATGATTGTGATGCAAGCGGTGTAAGACACGATAACTACACATGGAAATACCAACAGGAGAGGCAACCATGCGGCCAATGAGATCATTTAGCCAGCGACGGTCAAATAAACGATAATGGGCCGCATCATGAGCCAGAACGAAGCATGCTTGTTGACGCGCTGCAATTATCAAAATTGCAGGACCGACAACCCAAATATTCCATAAATATAAACTGAGACCAACACAAACAGCGATTACGCCCACGGTTTCAAATATGGCAAGAGTGGATTTGAGGGGGTTAAGTCTCGTCAGTTCCTTAACCATTGCGGGGGGAAGGGATCTTGTTTTTCTGTTATCGTTTCTAAATTCAGCCCCGGTTTTTATGGTTTGCCTAGTCATTTTTGTCACTCGCGTGTTTAGGTTCATTTTCCAGAAATATTGGCACTAATTTTAGGTTTAGAGAAACAAAATATGACGACGGACACATTTGTTTGAAAGTTTTTAACTTCTTGCTTGCATGTCGTTTAGGGAATGATTATGTTCCGCCTCGCTGATACCTTTGTATCGGGCGCTCAGGTGTTTATACAAATGCCAAATTGAGTGGTTATGAGGTTACTGCCTCATACTTGCAACAAACATTTTATACGATTGAAATCGCCTTTTCAGGTGCCTTGTGTGAGCTCGGCCCATTGGCGGATTAAAAGTTTGTTTGATTTATATGTAGTGCGATCACCCTTTTTAGGATCGCCATTTGAAAGGAATATGGACATTATGCAGTTGGAGAATACACTCGTCGGTAAAAAAGTTGCTATCCTTGTCGCTAACGGTTTTGAAGAATCCCACATGACCGATTTGCATAAGTCACTTGTTGAAACAGGTGCCGAAGTGAAAATCGTATCCCCTGAAAAGGGTGTTGTGAATAGCTGGCATAATGGTAATTGGGGACATTTCTTCCCAGCTAACGCTCATCTTCCAACTACGATGTCTCATCATTTCGATGCCGTTATCGTTCCGGGTGGCTCTCGCCACGTGGCTCGTTTGCGTTCAAACCCGCAGACAGCTCGCTTTATGCGCGGCTTTATGGAAGACAACAAACCAGTTGGCTTGTTCGAAGAAGCGGTTAAAATTCTCGCATTTGACGAAGTTTTGAGCCGCCGCAATGTTGCGTCTTTTGAAGCCAATAATGAAGTATTGACTGAAAATAATGCGGATCTAGTTGAAGAGGCTATCGTTGTTGACGACATGCTTTGCACAGCAACTGGCGAGATCTTATCAATGATCGGTAGTTTTGCAGCCTGTGTTCAGTCTTATCAACCTGAAGCCTGGGAAGCAGCATAACGCTTTAAACTTTCCAAAAAACAGATATAATAATGCCTCTGGTTCTGTCAGAGGCATTTTTTTTGTCTCAAGGCCAGCGGAGAGAATTAACAAAAAATTTACCTTTTCTTTACCATTTTTACCTAAATTCAGTATACGAAAGTCTGTGGCGGACATAGTGAGAACATTATGAGTTTAAAAAATATACCTTTATTTTCAGCATTAACTCAGCGCATGAAATGGTTATCTGCGCGACAAGGCGTGCTGTCTCAAAATGTGTCAAATTCGGATACACCTGGCTACCAAGCTAAGGATCTAAAGCCTCAGAAATTCAAGGATATGGTCATCCGACCTGCGGAGACTAAAGTCCACCTGACAAAGACTAACAAAAGTCATATTGAAAATAATGATGGGACGAAGGAATTTCGCCCAAAGACTGACGAAAGCCCCTATGAAGTGACGCCAACAGGGAATGGTGTTGTTTTGGAAGAGCAGATGTTGAAACTTGCTGACACGCAAATTCAATATCAAATGACAACATCATTATACAAAAAGCAAATTGGAATGCTTAAGACTGCACTTGGTCGTGGTAATTAGGAGCGATTGAAATGGATCTTCTGAAATCAATGAAATTAGCTGCTGCGGGCATGAAAGCCCAAGGTGAGCGGATGCGGGTTATTTCAGAAAATCTGGCCAACAAGGACAGCGTCGGGCGGACAGCTGACGACGATCCTTATCGGCGGAAAATCGTTACTTTTAAAAACGCATTGGATCGCGAGATAAATGCACGAAAAGTAGAGGTTGATAAGATTACTGAAGATAAATCCGCGTTCGGGCTAAAGTTCGATCCCAACCATCCCGCAGCCAATGAAGAAGGTTACGTTAAAACACCAAACGTCAATTCTTTGGTTGAACTCATGGATATGAAAGAAACTCAACGTTCCTATCAGGCGAATTTGGGCGTTATTGATGTTTCCAAAAAAATGATTGCCCAAACCCTGGAAATTCTGCGTTAATGGGCGATCAATTTAAGATTGGAGTAGCATAACATGGTGGACATATCCCCAAATTCAGCGCTGCAGGCATATACAAAAGCCATTGATCAAGCTGCGACTTCTAAAGGTTCTGGGACAAGCGTTGGTTCTGACGAAGTGTCGACAGGCCCCAGTTTTGCTGATTTGGTGAGTGAAGCTGGAAAGCAAGCGGTCAATGACGGGATGGCTTCTGAAAAAGTAAGTTTGCAATCTTTAACCGGTGAATCCGGTCTTGTTGATATCGTGACTGCAGTCAGCAGTGCAGAAGTTACACTGGAAACTGTCGTTTCCGTTCGCGACCGTGTAATTCAGGCTTACCAAGACATCATTAAAATGCCAATCTAACCACGGATTGATTTTTTTGGTAAAAGGGGTGAGGGATGACACCGACAGATGTCGTTGACGTAGCGCGTGAGGCAATTTGGGTTTTATTGATGGTGGCCTCTCCAATTATGCTCGTTGCGTTGAGCGTTGGTTTGGTGGTCGCATTGGTTCAGGCTCTCACTCAAATTCAAGAAATGACATTGGCTTTCGTGCCAAAAATTCTCGCAATTTTTCTCGCCTTAATTGTTTTTTTCCCCTTCATGATTACGTCGATGATTGATCTTATGGAGCAGATCACACAGCGTATTGCCGCGTTATAAGGCCTGAATAGATGCTAGAGGAATTTCTCAACGTTAATATTTTTGCATTCCTTTTGGTCTTTGCGCGTATTGGCACTATTTTTATGACGGCCCCAGGTTTTGGTGAAGGTTTTGTAACACCCCGTCTCAGACTTTCCATCGCTCTATCTGTTACGTTCCTTATTACGCAGTTTGTGATAGATAAACTGCCTTTGCAGCCTGATAGCGTTATCGAATTACTTCTATTGCTTACCGGTGAAATTGTTATTGGTTTGATCTTCGGTGGTGCCCTTAGGATTGCCCTTAGTGCGCTTCATATTGGCGGTACAATCATTGCCCAGCAATCAGGCCTTGCCGCCGCACAATTTTTTGATCCCGCTCAAATGACACAAGGCGCTGTGACAAGTAGTTTTCTGACATTAATGGGAATGACGATGATTTTCGTAACAGATATTCATCATCTTTTCATACAAGGAACTTATGCTAGTTATACTTTGTTTGAAGTGGGTAAATTACCGCCCTTCGGTGATTTGGCGAGTTTGGTGTCTGGTTTTGTTGCCGGTAGCTTCAAGTTAGGCTTCCAAATATCAGCACCGTTTTTGGTCTATGGCTTAACATTTTATATTGGCGTTGGTTTAATCAATAGACTTATGCCGCAGGTCCAGATCTTTTTCGTTGCGATGCCGCTGCAAATAATGTTGGCCTTCTCAATTTTTGCCATCACCTCAGGGGCTAGTATCATGTGGTTCCTTGCCTATTATGAGCAAATTATTATGCGTTTCCTCGGGGAGATTTAATGGCAGACGATCAAGACGACTCCCAGAAGACCGAGGAACCGACATCCAAGAAGCTTGAGGACGCCCATAAAAAAGGGCAGGTCCCCAAATCCCAGGAAGTTGGACATTGGTTCATGACAATGGGGATCACACTCGTGATTTTGATTTTTATGGCGGGACTTGGTCGTGGGTTATCGTTTGATTTGTTCAAGTTTATCGAACAGCCTCACAATATTTCATTAGCACCTTTTCACTTGCGCGATGTTTTTCAAAATTTAGGTTATGCAATAGTTGCAGTTTTGGCACCTGTTCTGGGTATCCTCATGCTTTCTGGACTTTCAGGCCAGATAATCCAGCATCGTCCGGTATTTTCTGCTGAACGAATTATTCCTAAACTAAGTAAGATTTCTCTATTTGCAGGTGTGAAACGCCTATTTTCAATAAAATCTTTCACTGAATTTGCAAAAGGGATTTTGAAGATCGTTTTGGTGGGCACCATAGCCTTTCTGTTTGTTGCTCCCAAAATGGATGAACTCCAGATAGTCATGACTTACGAGATGGTTGGCGTTCTGGAATTATTACAGTCACAAATTCTCAGCTTGCTCACTGGTGTCGCGGCGGTCATGGGTGCAATTGCTGGCCTAGATTTTATGTATCAGCGCTATAATCATGCCAAAGAGCTGCGGATGACAAAACAGGAAATTAAGGACGAGAACAAGCAATCTGAAGGTGATCCGATGATTAAGTCTCGGTTGCGGGCTCTTCGGATGCAACGGTCACGGCAACGGATGATGCAGGCAGTGCCGTCGGCCAATGTGGTTATTACCAACCCGACCCATTATGCCATCGCCCTCAAATACGATCCTGACGTTGATCCGGCACCCATTGTATTGGCAATTGGAATGGATAATATTGCCTTGAAAATTCGGGAAATAGCTAATGAAAATGAAATACCTATTGTAGAAAATCCACCACTGGCGCGGGCCTTACACGCCTCCTGTGAGTTGGAGCAGCAAATACCGCTAGAACATTACCGTGCGGTGGCGGAAATAATAGGGTATGTAATGCGCCTTAAGAAGAAAAGATAAAGGGAATATGTAGCGAATGGGACCCAACAAACGTCCAACAAGAAGTAAAGACAGGCGTTTCTTTCTAGGTGTTGACGCACGGCAATTAGCCGCGGCGTATTTCCTGGTTGCAACATTGATTGTAATCGCAGCTATTCTTGGGCGCGAATTCAGCTTTTTCAACCTCCTAATTCTGAGTGGAATGGTTCTCGCCGCCATGGGCATTGGCCTTTGGTATTTGATTTTTTACGGCTTGAGGCGTGCTGCATCGGGCGAAATGGATTTGATCGCAGAATTTGTGTCTTCCAGTCCAGAAGGCCGTCTAATCACGAATAAAAGTGGTGATTTTTTGCTCGCAAATAATGCCTATTATGATGTTTTACGCATTGAGAAGCGCGACGGAGATAAGACCCTTTTAGAAGTTATGAACGACAACATTTCTGCGCGGGAGCAAATTCGTGCATTGAATAATGCAGCTGTGCGGGATGAAGTTCATGATATGCGCGTTGAAATGAAAACTGAGGAAGGACGATGGCTAGCTGTTCTCGCCCATCCTATTAAATCATTACCAGATTGTATCATTTGGTACGTGGCAGAGACGACTACCCAACATAAAATCGAAGAAGTTGAACGTAGCGAGCGAGAGAAACTAACCGAATATTTCAATAATGCCCCGGTTGGGTTCTACTCTCTGGATAAAAGAGGCCACGTCCAATTTGTGAACCGGATTTTTGCGGAATGGTTGGGATATCATCAACGGGAACTCTCCGACAGCCATATTGCCTTCTCCGACATCGTTATTACAGGGGATGACCGTCAATTAAGCTTGATGGATGGCATGAGCGACGATGGCCATAGATATGAAGGCGAAATTCAACTTTGCCGGCGCGATGGTACTGTATTACCCGTACATGTAACGCAAACAGTAGCCCATGATGAAGATGGGAATGTCATTGGCTCACGGAGCGTTGTTCGTGAACTGCTTCAAGAACAGTTATGGCGTGAACGGGTTGAAAGTGCAGAGCAGCATTTCCGTCGTTTCTTTGAAGCTGCGCCCATTGGAATTGTTTTGTTGGATTCTGAAGGTATTGTCGTTGAAGGCAATCCTGCCTTTCGGGTCATGACTGAAACCGTGGTTGATAGTGCTATTGGCTGCCATGTCAGCGAATTGGTTATGGAGCCAGACAGAGACGTTTTGACCCAAAAACTCGCCCAAGCCTCCACTAGTGATCTAGCTCCAAAACCCTTGGAAATGAAATTACTCGACGGGGAACGAGTTGCCAACTTCTACATCAGTGCCGTTGAAGGTGCTGATAGCACTGCTGGCAGTATGCTCATTCATATCATTGATACCTCTGCCCAACGTCAGCTCGAAGTTCAGTTCGCCCAAAGTCAAAAAATGCAAGCGGTTGGACAGTTGGCTGGTGGTATTGCCCATGACTTTAACAATCTTCTAACGGCCATGATTGGCTTTTGTGATTTACTGCTTCTCCGTCATCAAGTGGGTGATCAATCCTATTCAGATATTAGTCAGGTAAAGCAAAATGCCAATAGGGCGGCGGGCCTTGTTCGTCAATTGCTGGCGTTTTCACGTCAACAAACTTTGCGTCCAAAAGTAACTGACCTGACCGAAGTTCTTGCTGAGTTATCCAATCTTCTTCGCCGTCTGATCGGGGAGGCCATCGAGCTTGAGATTAAGCATGAACGCGATTTGTGGATGGTCAAAGTTGACCAAAGTCAATTTGAACAGGTTGTGATTAATCTTGCTGTGAACGCCCGTGATGCCATGTCGGGTGAGGGTAAGTTATCTTTCAAGACTGAGAATTTTTCAGTTCGGGTGCGCGGACAAGACGCGCATGAGTTAGTGCCCGTTGGCGATTATATCAAAATTAAAGTAACCGATACGGGAACCGGGATATCCGAAGGAGTAATTGAGAAGATTTTTGATCCTTTCTTCACCACTAAAAAGGTTGGGGAGGGAACAGGACTGGGCCTGAGTACGGTTTACGGAATTATTAAGCAAACAGGCGGTTTTATTTTCGTTAAGAATAATGACGATGTCGGCACTATGTTCGAAATCTACCTTCCCAAATATTCAGAAGTTCTACAAGTCGCTGATGTGAGCGTTATTGAGCCGCGGAAAAAGCACAAAGACCTGTCGGGTGTTGGCACTATTCTGTTGGTGGAAGATGAAGATCCAGTTCGCTTGTTTGCAGCTCGCGCCTTGCAAAATAAAGGCTACGAAGTCCTTCAAGCTGATTGCGGCGAAACCGCTCTTGATCTCGCATTGGAATATGACGGGGAAATCGATCTGCTCATTACCGACGTGGTGATGCCCAATATGGACGGCCCAACGCTGGTTAAAAATATCACTCAGAAAAAGCCGGATTTACGAGTGATATTCATATCAGGTTATGCGGAAGATGCGTTTAGGAAAGAACTCGATTTCGATATTGATAATATTGAGTTCCTCCCCAAACCTTTCTCGCTCAAAGAAATTGCGGAAAAGGTAAAGGATGTTCTTGGTAACTCATAAGGCCGGGTGAGGGGGAGTTCCCCCTCAATTACTCTTTCAGGCTTTTTACGAAATCTGAATATTGAGCCCGGTGAAAGCCTTCATAGGGAGGCAATTTTTTGTGATCTGGGATGTCATAATTGATGTTCGTATTGGGAACTCCGCCATCTACTCGCAGAGTTTCGCCGGTCACGAATGAAGACGCTGGACACAACAAGAACACGACTGCCGCTGAAATTTCAGATTCTGTTCCAAGCCGTTTTGTGGGCATTTTTTGACTGCGAGTTTGAATGACTTTTTTGCGATCGTCACTATATGTATCTAATCCAGACGAGGCGATTAATCCCGGGGCAACAGCGTTGACCCGAATACCATGATGCGCCCATTCCATAGACGCTGTTTGTGTGAAATTGACCATGCCGGCACGGGCAGCGCCTGAATGCCCCATGTTTGGCATAGAGTTCCAAAAATCTGCGACAATGTTGACTATATTACCGCCGCCTTCACGCATACTTTGCAACATGACTTCGCGGCTAACGAGAAAACCCCCAGTGAGGTTATTCTTCACGACTGCTTCCCAGCCTTTTAAGCTGATGTCTTCAAGTTTCGCTGGGAATTGTCCGCCGGCGTTATTGACAAGATGGTTGATGGGGCCGCAACTTTTGACAACATCTGCGATGGCTGATTTAACAGCCTCTTCATCGCGGATATCAAACGAGAAGGCCGTTGCTTTACCGCCGTCTTCGGTTATCTCTGCGACGACCTTGTCAAGTTTCTCTTGCGAGCGGCCAGTGATGATAACGGAAGCACCGAGTGCGGATACTTCATGCGCTATGCATCGACCAATCCCACTGCCGCCGCCGGTGATAAGGACATTTTGACCTTCAAAAAGATCGTTTTTAAACACGGAAGAATAAGACATTGTTGAACCTGCTTTTGTTTTTTGTTTTCTTTCATGATTTCAAGTTCAGCAGTTTTTATCAATGTTTTTGTTTTTTTATTGAAATTAAGGTGCATAAATCAGGTGGGTTTGTGGATTGAGAGAGCAAATTTAGTGAGGAAATTCTGTATTGCGAGAACTTCATCTTGATTACTCAAAATGGATTTAATTTCCTCCGGCGATTTGGATATTAGGGGAACTCTCAAAAATAGATCTTCGTTAAAACCACTGGTTACAGTTTGTAGAACCAGTCGCAGCGATTGTAGCATGTCGTCACCGCGATGAGAGGCGTGCACCAGTACCACTGGTTTCCGGATGATGGCCTCACTAGATACGAGCCAATCGATGGCATTCTTGAGGCCACCCGGTATGGCATGGACATATTCTGGGCTGGAAATAATAAGGCCGTCAGCTAGGTGGACTTGCTCAATAAAATTTTGGATGATTTTCGGTGTCTTTATCCCTTCTAAGTCCGTGGAGAAGATAGGGAAATCGCCTAACGCCCTATAAATGTTAAAATTTATATGTTTGGGGGATGCGATCTTTATGGCCTCAATGAGCGCCATATTTGTCGAAGCCTGCCGCGTGCTGCCAGAAATTGCGAGTATATTCATGCCTTGTTTGTAACAAGGTTTGTCCCCAAAACAAAGAAATATGCCCGCCGCCTAGAAGCGGCGGGCATCCGATTAAAGTGGAGATGTTAAAATATGGGATTATTTTTTACCGGTTTTTTGTTGTTTTGGGTCGCTTCCGTTCTCCGTCCCGCCATTACCACGTTTTCGGGTGGTTGGGGATGGTGTAGTTGAAGTGTCGCTCTCATCATCACTCTCAACGTCGTCTAGTTGCATAGGGGAAGACGATGGGGCGTTTGCGAGCGAGGCTCTAACATAATTAATACAATTTGTGAAAATAGCATTATCTACATTTTTGCAGTTAGAAAGAACTGCATTTGTCATCACGCAGTTGATAAATTGAGCGCGTTGGAGATCGGCGTCTGATAGGTTTGCTTTTGTGAAGTCGCAATTTAGAAACAGAACGTTTTCCAGAGTTGAATTTACTAAATTTACATTTCGGAGATTTACGTTTCTGAAGGTTGAATCGCGAAAATCACAGGCATCCATTTTAGAGTTTTGGAAGTTAGTTTTGAAAAACTCTGAACCAGTAAAGGTTGTTCCAGACAAGACAGCATCATTCATCGTTGTACAATTGAAAAAGCTGTCTAGCAATTGGCCATTTTTAATAGAAATTTCGGACAAATTCGCACATTGGAGGTATGCAAATGAAAAATTTGAGCCGTCCAGAGGGGTGTTTATTAAAGTCGCATTTTCAAGGTAAAGTGTATTTCCTTGGGCTCCAGACAGATTACAATCTCTAAAAGTTGATGACGGTAAATTTGCTTGATTCAGTTGCGCTCCCGCCATATTTAGACCAACGAATTCAATACTTGGCATTTCAGCCCCATCAAACACGATACCGTTTAGATTAGAATTGTCAGTGTAATTCGCAAGGAGATTTAACAGAACGTTAGGAAGAACAGGTCCATTAAAACCGTTTTGAACTAAATCATCGAGTATTTCGTTTTTTATGGGAACCGGGAATTTTGTATCAAGTAAATTACAATTACTGAAAATAGTTCCTTTTATATATGCCGTAGACAAATCTGTGTGCTGTAAATTCGCGCCATCTAGATTGGCATTATTTAGATTTGCATCCGATAAAATTGCACCTTTAAAATTTACAGAAATACACGTTGCACTTGTAAGGTTCGCCCCATCTAGGTTCGCAAAATTCAATTTTGCATGTGAAATATCTGCCCCATTTAGGTCGACGTCACTTAAATCCCAATCGATAAGATAGGCATATTGAAGATTACTACCAGCTTGGATTGCACCTTTTAAGCACTCTTTTTGACTATTTGTGGCCATTGAAAAAATGATGATGTCGTTTGTATAGTTTACTATATCCATTTGAAGTACCTCAGATTTAATAGGGTGTAATTTCTATTAAATTGAGGTTTTATAATTACATTCAACTTAAACTAGTTTTATTGAGCAATTTTGAATACAAAACTCATTAGGGAACCAGTCAATTTATTGGGAATTACATATGGATCTAACTAGGATCTGATTTGTTTTGACCATCTTTGTCGTAGTCTTCGTATTCAAAACCTAGGTTTACCGCCTGTGGAGTTGGTGCTGGTTGCGGAGCTGGTTCGGGATGTTCAAAAACAGTGCCGGTTATAATGCAATTTGTGAAAGAAACATCAGCATCTAGCTGGTCTTGTGAGAAAATTGCGTTGGTTAAATCACAATTCGTAAATTTCGCTTCAGTAAGGTCAGCGTTTGAAAAATCGGCGCCTGTGAAATCACATTTTTTGAAAATGGCTCCACATAAGGTTGCATCAGTTAAAGTGGCACCTCTAAAGATGGCATCTCTTGCGGATATATGTGTCAAATTACAGTCGCTCAGCGTGGCATTTTCTAAGTTTGTTCTGTAAAATTCTGAGTTTGAGAGATCTGTATCGGTGAGATCGGAGTTAATCATATTGGCACAATTAAAAACGCAGTTTTTGAAGGATGCGTTTTTGATGGATATTTGTTGTAAGTTTGCACACTGAAAATACGAATGGGTAAAATTGGCGGAATCTAATATCGTATCTGTTAGAGTTGCATAATCGAAATATGTGTTATTTCCTTCAGACTTAGAGAGATCGCAGTTTTCAAGGGTTGATCCAGCCAGATCAGCGTTTACAATATGTGCTCCTGTCATATCCAGACCCTTTAACTTGATATTGGACATTTCAGCGCCATCAAACATGACATTGGATAAAACACCATTATTGGCATATTGCTTAACAAGCTCAATGATGACGATAGGGAGCACCTGTCCGCCAGACATTTTGGTGAATAGTTCTTCTAAAAGATCCACATCAATGGCTGTTGGAAATATAGTGTTCATCAAACTACAATTTTCAAAAATTGTGTTGGTAAGCGTTGCAGATGATAAATCAGTATGTTGCAATCGAGAACCCATGAGGTTGGTGTTTGATAGATTAGTGTCAGTGAAATTTACCCCCTTAAAACCGACGGAAACGCAGGAAGCATTTTCAAGGTTAGCACCAGAAAGATCTGCAAAATCGAGATATGCACCATCTAATTTTGCTCCCTCTAGGTTTGCGTCCTTCAAATCCCACTCAAATAGATACGCATGCTGCAAATCTCTGTCGTCTTGAATCGCTGATTCCAAACATTCTCGTTGGCTGTTTGTTTCCATTTGAAAAATAACTGATTGGTCTAAATTACTAATGATTTGCATGTGAAATCCTTCAATTTGAATAGAAGATACAGTTCTCCATCACGTTGAGGATTGTTGGGGTTATTCAAGAATAAGCCGTTGTTTTAGACAACTTTGAATACAGCACTCATCTAACGATCCAAATTTCAGTAAAAATGCAAAAAAATGCCCACCTAGTTTTAAGGCGGGCATAAGATTTGAGATTAGATGTTTGAGTCTGGAAAACTCTCTTTTCGCTGTTTCATGAAATCGAGCAAGGCTTGATCAATTGCCGGATCAAGGGGTGGAATTTCATAATTATTGAGCATATTTTTCCAAAGCACGTTGGCGCGAGTGGCCATGTCAAATGATCCGTCGGCTTCCCATTGTTCAACTGAGTTGTTATCGGCAAGTTTGGAGCGATAGAAAGCACTTTCAAAATTCCGTTGGGTATGGGCACAACCAAGGTAATGGCCACCGGGCCCAACTTCGCGGATGGCGTCCATGGCTTGGCCTTCTTCGCTGATATCAATTCCTTTTGCGAGAACTTCCATCATCGAACATTGATCCATATCCATGACGAATTTTTCATAAGAAGAACATAATCCCCCTTCGAGCCAACCGGCTGAATGCAGAGCAAAATTTACCCCAGAATTTACGGTCATTTGAAGAGTTTGTGCACTTTCGGAGGCCGCTTGGGCATCGGGAAGTTTAGACGCTGTAAAAGATCCACCAGATCTGAACGGGATATTTAAACGCCGTGCTAATTGTGCAGCACCGTTCAGAACCAGCAAGCTTTCCGGCGTGCCAAACGTGGGTGCGCCCGATTGCATGGAGATTGAGCTTACAAATGTTCCAAAGATAACGGGTGTTCCGGGCTTAATCAGTTGGGTCAGCGCCATTCCGGCCATTGCTTCGGCCAGAAGCTGGGACAGAGTGCCAGCAGGGCTTACAGGGCTCATGGCGCCCGATAGAATAAAGGGAGAGACTATTGCAGCCTGATTATTGGCAGCATAGACCTTGAGCGCCCCCAACATAGTCGCATCAAACGTCATGGGTGAGTTCGCGTTGATGAGGTTAATCATCACGCAGTTATTTTGAACAAATTCCTCTCCAAAAACGATAGACGCCATATCAACGCTGTCTTGCGCTCGTTCTGGTGCGGTTACGGACCCCATAAAGGGTTTGTCGGAATATTTGATGTGGCTGTACACCATATCAAAATGACGTTTGTTCACGGGCAGATCCACAGGCTCGCAAACTGTTCCGCCAGAATGGTGCATAGACGGCGCCATATAGGCCAGTTTTACAAAATTCTGGAAATCTTCAATTGTGCCGTAACGACGCCCTTTATCAAGGCAGGTCACAAAGGGAGGGCCGTAGACTGGGGCAAGCACAGTATTATTGCCACCTATCTGCACGTTTCTGGCTGGATTTCTCGCATGTTGTGTAAATTCTGCTGGGGCTGTCTTTAGAAGTTCCCGGCAAAGCCCCTTTGGAAAGCGGACACGATCCCCTTGAACGTCTGCGCCTGCATCTCTCCAGATTTGAAGACATTCCGGATCATCAATAAAACTGATGCCTATTTCTTCGAGTATGGTTTCAGCATTAGCCTCGATGATTTCTAAAGTCTCAACACTTGTGAGTTCAAGGACTGGCGTATTACGGGTAATATAAGGAATGGAGACGTCAGCCTTCGCTTGACGCGCTTCTTTCCGTGCACTGCGACCCCGACGGCCACTCCGGCGTCCCCCTGCTTCAGTTTGCTCTTCGCTCATCTGGGCCTCCACTTGAAATACAACATGACAAAAATTCTGTCTCTAAACCCATTTAAGCAAAACAAAAGAATGCGACTAGCACACAAACGTCTTTTCTAGCCCCCATGTTGACGGATTTTGAACAGTGAAAAACAAGCGTTAAAAACCACATATCCTGATGGCGTTTCAGGAACAGCGAATGTCGCGGATTGATCAGCGGAGCCCTTTGTCAAGGTTCAACGTAATTGAAAATTTAGTCAGTTTTCTCTTATGAGATTAGTCCAAGGATTGAGAAATGAAAACGCATGCAAGGGTAGTCGTCATTGGCGGCGGAGTTGTCGGTGTCAGCACGCTGTATCATCTAACGAAAAAGGGATGGTCGGATGTTGTGTTGTTGGAGCGTACAGAGCTAACTGCGGGTTCGACTTGGCATGCGGCTGGTCTGCTTCCTTTGTTTAACATGAGTTACGCCGTTGGAAAGATCCATAAATACAGCGTCGACCTCTATAAACGTCTGCAAGAAGAAACCGGTCAGGATGTGAGCTTTCATGTAACTGGCAACCTCCGCTTAGCCCAAACTAAAGAACGCATGGATGAGTATCTAAATTATTGCGGGACGGCCAACACCATCGGTGTTCCGTTTCAAATGATCACTCCTGAAGAAATTAAAAAATTATGGCCGCTGATTGATATCGATGGGATTATTGGTGCGTTATACCATCCCGATGATGGTCATATCGCTCCGGTAGACGTGACAAATGCCATGGCTATTGGCGCGAAAAATAATGGCGGAACCATTTACCGCCAAACAGAAGTTTTATCCATTGAGCAGCAGCCTAATGACGAATGGCTGATCCGCACGAATAAGGGTGATATTACCGCGGAACACGTGGTGAGCTGTACGGGCAACTACGCGCGGCAAACGGCTGCTATGGTTGGTCTTGATATCCCGGTTATTCCGGTTGAACATCAATATATCATTACAGATGAAGTCCCTGAGCTTGTGGCACGTAAAAAAGCGGGCCTCCCCGAATTGGCTGTGCTGAGGGAAAGTGACGAGTCTTATTACCTGCGCGAAGAACGTCAGGGTTACATTCTGGGTCCATACGAGAAGGGTGCACCGGCTTGCTTCGTGGATGGCGTTCCTGAAACATTTGGGCAAGACCTATTTCCGGGTGATTTAGAGCGCCTAATGCCTCACGTTGAAGCGGTAATTAAACGTGTACCATCGTTTGAAAATGCGGGCATCAAAGATATTGTGAACGGCCCCATAGCCTATACACCAGATGGAAGTCCGATGATCGGGCCTGCCTGGGGCCTTAAAAATTTCTGGATGAATGAAGGCCATAGCTTTGGCGTTACGGCGGCTGGTGGCTCCGGCTGGCAGCTTGCTGAATGGATTACCGAAGGCGAGCCCAGCATTGATATGATGGATGTTGATCCCCGTCGTTTTGGTGCTTATGCAACGAAGCCTTACACAAAATTGAAAAATGAAGAATGTTATGAGCATGTTTTCGTAGTTCATTACCCTGACGAAGAACGATCCGTTGGTCGCCCGCTAAAGCAGAGCCCTTGCCATGATCGTATGGCATTACGCGGCGCGGTATTTGGTCAACGGTATGGGTGGGAGCGTCCGAACTGGTTCGCGCCAGAAGGTGTCGATGGTACGGATGAGTGGAGCTTCCGTCGCTCAAATTATTTCGAACATGTGGGCAATGAAGCCATAAATATGCGGACGAACGCCGGCCTCATTGACATCACAAGTTTTTCTAAATTCCAAGTAACAGGGCCGGGGGCAGAAGCCTATCTGGATCGCCTTGTTTGCCGGAAACTTCCAAAAGCATCAGGGCGTATTCATCTGAGCCATGCCCTTACCAAAAAAGGCGGAATTAGATCAGAATTTACCATCATGAAAGATGGTCCGGGCTCCTATTATTTGGTGAGTTCTGGTGCGGCAGAACGATTTGATTTTGATTATCTGGAGAAAAACCTGCCAAAAGATGGATCGGTTCGTCTGGATAATGTCACAACGCAGCATGGTGTGCTTGTCTTGGCCGGACCGCGGGCACGGGATATTCTCTCGAAAGTGACGGATGCGGATCTTTCAAACGAAGCATTCAAGTGGTTGACAGGCCAACATATTACGGTTGGGCTTGCGCCTTGCCGGGCACTTCGCGTGAATTTCGTGGGTGATCTTGGTTGGGAACTTCATCATCCTATTGAGTACCAGAACCATATTTATGATGCGTTGGTGGAAGCTGGCGAAGAGTTTGGCCTTAAAATGTGCGGAATGCGCGCAATGGACAGCCTGCGGATGGAGAAAAACTACCGCATGTGGGGGCAAGATCTTACACGGGAATACTCAGTGTTCGAGGCTGGTCTTGACCGTTTTGTGCATCTTGATAAAGGTGATTTCATTGGCCGCGATGCTCTTGTTAAACAAAAAGAAGAAGGCGTTGCAATACAATTCGTAGCGTTGGAGATCTTTGGAATTAAAGATGCCGACGCTCTTGGGAATGAGCCACTTCGCGATAAATCTGGGAATATGGTCGGCCGGGCTACGGCTGGTGCTTACGGGCATTTCACCAAAAGATCACTAGCTCAAGGATATATTGATACCGCTTCAAGCGCTGTTGGTACCCCCCTAACCATCACAATATTAGGGGAAGACTATGACGCTGTGGTTATCGAAGAGTCGGTTTATGACCCGGAAAACATTGCTTTAAGATCGTAAGAGACAAATATGACTAATGGGATAGAGCTTATGGGAGAGTTGCATGGAAGAAGATGATGTCAATTTGTCGGAACTCGACGATAAAGAGTTGGTCGAACAGATGCATGATGACCTTTATGACGGTCTTGCCGAAGAAATTACAGAAGGGACGCAAATCCTTCTAGATCGTGGGTGGGAGCCATACAAGGTTCTAACCGAAGCTTTGGTTGAAGGCATGCGTATCGTTGGTGTGGATTTTCGGGATGGCATTTTGTTCGTGCCCGAAGTTCTTTTGTCTGCAGGTTCTATGAAGGCCGGCATGGCGATTTTAAAGCCGTTGCTTGCAGCAACAGGTGCGCCAAAAGCCGGCAAAATGGTCATTGGAACTGTTAAGGGTGACATCCACGATATCGGCAAAAATCTCGTCATTATGATGATGGAAGGTGCTGGCTTTGAAGTGATTGATATTGGAATTAATAATCCGGTTGAAAATTATCTTGAAGCATTGGAAGAGCATAAACCCGATATTATTGGTATGTCAGCGCTTCTCACAACGACCATGCCATATATGAAGGTGGTTGTTGATGCCATGATCGAAAAGGGCATTCGCAACGACTACATTGTCATGGTCGGCGGCGCGCCGCTGAATGAAGAGTTTGCAGATAGCGTTGGTGCCGATGCATATGGACGTGATGCTGCCATGACTGTGGAGCTTGCGAAGGAAAAAATTGCAGAGCGAGCTGCAGCCTGATTTTAGGTGAATTGTAATGAGTGATAAAAGCCCTTCAACACTTCTGATTGCTTGTGGTGCCTTAGCATCTGAGGCCTCTGCGATTTTGAAGCAAGAAGGGCTTGATCATGTGAAACTCACATGCTTGCCAGCAAAACTCCATAATACACCTCAGTTTATACCGGATCTTCTCCGAGCAAAAATCCGAGAGCATAAAGACGAGTTCTCGGAAATTCTTGTTTTGTACGGGGATTGCGGAACCGCTGGAGGCATTGATACAGTTGTGGAAGAAGAAGGTGCGCGCCGCATTGAGGGCGCTCACTGTTATGAGTTTTATTCAGGGGCAAAGCAATTTTCCGAGATGTTCGATGAGCAACCTGGGACGTTTTACTTGACAGATTTTCTTGTGAGACATTTCGAACGGCTCGTCTGGCAGGGGTTAGGCCTCGATCGTCATCCAGAATTACTCCCCATGTATTTTGGAAACTACACGCGCGTTTTGTATATGGGGCAAATGCCAACACCTGAATTAATGGATATGGCTAAAGAAGCTGCAAAAAGGCTCGAACTCGGTTTTGATTATTTGGATACAGGCCTTGTTGGTCTTGAGAAATTTTTATCAGTTACGCATAAATAGGGGCTGTTTTATGCAAGTTACAATTATTTATTGGCGCGATATCCCGTCACAAATCGTATCAGGGTCTGGGCGTAAAAAATCCAAACTTATGCTGCCGGAGCGTTTTCAAGAAGCTATCGATATGGCCGCAATGCGGGATAAAGCCCATGAAAGCGATGCCTATCTTGATGGATGGCGAAAAGAAAATCTCGAAAATTTGAATGATAAAACTGAAGATATTGTTGGCGCAGTTGCGGCCGATATGGATGTGAAATTTGATGATGGGGTCTTACGATCCTACGTCACTAATGGTGGTTGGGAGGTCAAATAATGCCAAAAGCCGCGTACCAGCCTGCCAAGTTTAGCCCTATTGCTCGTCGCCGTTCTTTATACACGGTTCGACTTTGGTCTGTACGGCACGCCAAATCCCTTGAAATGGTATACACCGCGTTGTCAGCGGTCTTTTTAAAATTGCATCCGTTTTGGGAATTCGTTGGTTACAAACGGGCAGAGAAACCGGTGATGATTGCCGAAAAAATTGTGAAATCCTTTCTGTTTGATTGCCGTATGTGCGGTCAATGTGCTCTAAGCGATACAGGAATGTCATGCCCTATGAACTGTCCTAAAAGCCTTCGAAATGGGCCTTGCGGTGGTGTGCGTCCCAATGGAAACTGTGAAGTTGAACCCGATATGCCCTGCGTTTGGGTTGAAGCTTGGGAGGGAAGTCAGACTATGAAGAGTTCGGAAAATATCCTTAGAGTTCAACCACCTGTAGATCATTCTTTAAAAGGAACTTCGTCGTGGTTACGTGTAACCTCAGATGAAGCCGCTAAAAATTCTGCCGCAGTGGGAGAAATCAAATGAGTTTTTTCCCAATTGGCGAACATGAAGAACCACTTCCGCCAGAACCCGGTCATACGTCTCGTGGACGATTGGAGAGAGTTCTGCGGGCTGGCGAATTTGCGGTAACAGCTGAACTCAATCCACCAGACAGTGCTGATCCGAACGATGTGTTTGAGCGCGGCGCCGTTTTTGATGGATGGGTCGATGGGATAAATGCCACTGATGGCTCCGGTGCAAACTGTCATATGTCGTCTGTTGGAATATGTGCCTTACTTACCCGCGTTGGATATTCGCCCATCATGCAGATATCTTGCCGCGACCATAACCGTATTGCCATACAAGGCAATGTATTGGGTGCTGCGGCCATGGGGGTAAATAATATCCTGTGTTTGACCGGAGACGGTGTTCAAGCGGGCGATCAGCCGGGTGCTAAACCTGTTTTCGATCTAGATTGTATGTCACTGCTCCGCACTATTCGCCAAATGCGCGATGAAGGAAAATTGCTTTCGGGTCGGAAACTGACTTCAGCGCCGCAGGTGTTTTTAGGGGCTGCAATTAACCCTTTTGCGCCGCCTTATGATTTTAGGCCGCACAGATTGGCTAAAAAGATCGAAGCTGGCGCACAGTTTGTCCAATCACAATATTGTTTCGATATTCCCATGATGGAAAACTACATGAACAGTGTTCGAGATATGGGGTTGGATGAAAATTGCTTTATTTTGGCCGGGGTCGGTCCATTGGCATCAGCGCGAGCGGCCAAGTGGATCAGAAGTAATGTTCCCGGTATTCATATTCCAGATAGCATAATTGAACGACTTGAAGGCGCTGAAGATCAAAAGCTTGAGGGGAAAAAAATAGCCATTGAAATCCTCCAACAGGTTCGGGAAATGAAGGGCGTGTCAGGTGCCCATGTGATGGCATATCGGCAAGAGGAATTGGTTGCAGATATTGTGCATGAGTCTGGTGTCCTTAAGGGCCGAAAACCTTGGACACGCGAGGCTAATCCCGATTTTGAAGCTGTTTCTGAAGCTATGGAAATCACCAAAGAACAAATGGGAGAAGAGATTGAACCGTCAGCTGCTGTTGCTGCCGTTTCTGACTAGTCCTATGTCGCATTTAAGCAAGTCGGGATGCCGTCTCGAGGCGTAATAAGGATATAGATCTTGAATAGTTTATGTGTTGAAGGGCTTTTGACATGACAGATACAATTCTTTCCTCCGCAACCAAAGAAGTTGTCATCGGATTTGACCGTCCTTTCGTTGTTATTGGGGAGCGTATTAACCCCACCGGCCGCAAGCTTTTGGCCGCTGAAATGAAGGTCGGAGATTATAGCCGGGTGGAATCAGATGCTCTTGCGCAGATAGCTGCTGGCGCCCAAATGCTGGATGTAAACGCAGGTATTCCGCTGGCAGATGAACCCCGTATTCTCGCAGAATCTATTCAATTAGTTCAATCACTTACAGACGCTCCTTTATCTATAGACTCATCCATTGTTGAAGCTTTAGAAGCTGGTTTGAAAGTTTATAAAGGCAAGGCCCTTGTGAACTCGGTGACAGGTGAAGAAGACCGCCTCGAAACAGTGTTACCACTGATCAAAAAATATGGGGCTGCAGTCGTCGCCATTTCTAATGACGAAACAGGTATTTCTGAAGATCCAGATGTGCGTTTTGAAGTAGCTAAAAAAATCGTTCAAAGAGCGCAAGACTACGGAATTCCAGCCTGTGATGTGGTGGTAGATCCATTGGTTATGCCCGTTGGTGCCATCAATGATGCGGGCCGTCAGGTTTTGCGTCTGATCACTCGCCTTCGCAATGAATTGAAAGTGAACACCACGTGCGGGGCGTCAAACTTTAGTTTTGGGCTGCCCAACCGCCATGGTATGAACGCATCATTCTTATCCATGGCAATTGGGGCTGGTATGACATCCGCCATTACAAATCCGTTGCATGAGCCTGAAATGCAAGCTGTCATGGGCGCAAATGTTGTTATGGGTGCAGATCCAAATTGCAGCCAATGGATTAAGAAATTCCGTGATCCCTTAGCAGAGGGCACGGGGGGCAGAGGCAATCGCCGCCGCCGCCGGAGCGCGTGAGAGCGCTTTGGAAATCTTAGAAAAGCATCTAGTTGTTTTTACGCCCTCTGGCAAGAGAGGGCATTTCCCTGCAGGAACATCCTTACTTGATGCCGGGCGGAGCCTTGGCGTTGATATCGATAGTGTGTGCGGTGGTCGCGGTATTTGCGGACGCTGTCAAGTTCGCCTTGTTGAAGGTGAGTTTGCAAAGCACGGCGTTAAAAGTACAAAATCCGGCTTAAGTACGTTTGCCAAAGGCGAAGTCAAGTACCGTGAACGGCGGGGCCTTGCCGAAAATCGACGCCTAAGTTGCCACACGAAATTACTGGGCGATGTGGTCATTGATGTGCCGGCTTCTAGTCAGGTTCACAGTCAAGTTGTTGTAAAAACAGCTGATAATCGTAAAATTGAGATGGACCCGGCCATAAGATTGCATTTCATTACGGTTCAAGAGCCGGATATGCATAATCCTACCGGCGATTTTGAACGGGTGGCCCAAGCGCTTGAACAACAATGGGGTTTGTTGGAACTTGAATGTGATCTACGAACATTACAAAAACTTCAAAAAGCCCTGCGTTTGGGGAAATGGGAAATTACGGTCGCTATTCATCGCGATCTCCGAATTACGGCTGTTTGGCCCGGATTCCATGACAAGGCCTATGGGATTGCCGTTGATGTTGGTTCCACGACCATCGCGATGCATTTGTGTGAGTTATTCAGCGGAGATGTAGTCGCGACCTCTGGATTGATGAACCCTCAAATTCGATACGGCGAAGATTTAATGAGCCGCGTGTCCTACGTCATGATGAACCCGGGCGGTGAAGTTGTCCTGACCGATGCCGTTCGCAAAGGTATAAATAAATTGATTAAAGCCGTGTCAGACATGGCTAATATTGATCCAGACCATATTTTAAATGCGGTTTTCGTCGGCAATCCCATTATGCATCATTTAATTCTTGGTATTGATCCAACAGAACTTGGCGGTGCCCCGTTCGCGCTGACCACCAATAGCGGCATGACACTATGGGCATCGGAAATCGATCTGATCAGTAACCCAGATGGCCGCGCCTATTTCTTACCCTGTATTGCAGGGCACGTTGGCGCAGATACAACAGCGGTTATTTTGTCAGAAGCCCCACATCTTCAAGAGAGAATTACGTTGATTGTCGATGTGGGAACAAACGCTGAATTGGTTTTGGGAAACAATGAGCGCCTTTTGGCAGCCTCGTCTCCAACAGGCCCTGCATTTGAAGGCGCACAGATCGCTTGCGGACAACGGGCAGCACCGGGCGCTATTGAGCGCGTTCGTATTGATCCTATTACCAAAAAGGCTCGTTTTCAGGTTATCGGTAGCGCGTTATGGTCAGACGAAGAAGGATTTTCAGAGGCCACAAAAAAATCAGGTGTCACAGGCATTTGTGGATCTGGAATTATTGAGGCCCTTGCCGAAATGTATTTGGCCGGAATTCTGACAACAGATGGCGTGATTGACGGATCATTGGCGGATACCTGCCCGTATATTATCCCCACGGACCGAACCTTCGCATATGTAATGTTAGATAACGAAGAAAACCCAATCAGAGTTTATCAAACGGACGTCAGAGCCATTCAATTGGCAAAGGCTGCGCTTTACGCTGGGGCGAAGTTGCTCATGGATAGACTTGGTGTTGATGCAGTGGACCGGATATTGTTGACGGGTGCTTTTGGCAGCCACATTGATCCAAAATATGCCATGATCCTTGGAATGATCCCCGATTGTGATTTGGATGACGTTAATGCCATTGGGAACGCCGCCAGTACCGGCGCCCGAATTGCGCTGTTAAACAAAAATGCACGGGATGAAGCTGAAGAACTCGTCAAGCGCGTTGAAAAAGTCGAAACCGCAGTGGAGCCGACTTTCCAGCAATATTTCATTGAAGCTATGGCACTGCCTCACAAAACAGCAGATTTTGAGAATTTGAAAAAAATTGTCGATTTGCCAAAACCAAGCACCGCAACCATTGTTGATGGATCTGGTCGTAGAAGGCGTAGACGCGCTAAATAGGGCTGCTTATTTCCTGTAGGCGTTTCTCTCTTCACTTGGGGTTTGCCCAAAATGCTCCCGGTGGCATTTGGAGAAGTGCGATGCTGAAACGAAGCCGCAAGCCAGCGCCACCTCAATAATAGGCATGCTGGTTTGTGCCAGCAGGTTGCGGGCGCGATCAAGGCGCAAGTTCAAATAATAACGGGTAGGGGATAGGCCCATATATTTCTGGAATAGTCTTTCAAGTTGACGGATAGAGAGCGTCACCTCTACAGCAAGTGAGCTACAGCTATAAGGTTCTTCCAGATTATCTTCCATAAGTGCGATAGCTGCGAGCAATTTGGGATGAGAGACGCCCAAACGAGCTCGAAGTTCCATCCGTTGGCGCTCGCTACCTTCACGAATTCTGTGGTGGATCAATTGATCGGCAACGGCGAGAGCCGTCTCGTGTGTTGTGTGGGACGAAATCAAACTTAACATCATATCAAGGGCTGCTGTGCCGCCCGCGCAAGTGTATCGGTTATTATCAATCTCAAAAAGCTCGGTAGTGATATCAAGTTCCGGAAACTCTTCCCGCAAACTTGTCGTGTTTTCCCAATGAATTGTACATCTTTGATTTTTGATCATTCCGGCTTTGGCAAGAATATAGGTCGATGTGCAAATGGCCCCAATGCCCGCCCCGTAGGACGACGCTTTTCGAACGGCTGACATGATTTGCGGGGTGCAATGGGTTTGAATATCAATGCCGCCACAAAGGAAGATTATAGAGTGCTTTGGCATATCGGAAATACTACCCGATACGGGGAATTCTAGACCTGCACTACTTTTGGCAGACAAGCCGTCAACTGAATAACATTTCCAGCTATAAATTGTCCGGCCAGCTTCTCTGTTGGCAAGGCGCAAAGGTTCAATCGCTGAAATAAAGGCGAGCGACGAAAAATCAGGTATTAAGCAAAAGCCA
>Ga0209826_1000268_pt1 | contig 37848 bp, 40 predicted proteins | sample GOMGulsemesocosm_5_FD_184637 | JGI IMG/M metagenome (GOLD analysis project Ga0209826, IMG submission 184637) | Methane-oxidizing microbial communities from mesocosms in the Gulf of Mexico - GOM15C Gulf of Mexico (SPAdes) (version 2) | ecosystem: Environmental > Aquatic > Marine > Cold seeps...
TAAAGGGAAAATCCTTAATGTAGAAAAAGCACGTTTCGATAAAATGATTTCATCTGATGAAGTTGGTAACTTAATTACTGCTTTAGGCTGTGGCATTGGTAAAGAAGAATACAATATCGAAAAGTTGCGTTATCACCGTATCATCATCATGACTGATGCGGATGTTGATGGATCACACATTCGTACCTTGATCCTGACTTTTTTCTACAGACAATTACCAGAATTAATAGAAAAAGGTTATGTCTATATTGCTCAACCTCCTTTGTATAAAATCAAAAAAGGTAAACAAGAGCATTATGTAAAAGATGATACAGAACTAAATGAATATTTAATTCAATTAGCCTTAGATAGAGCACAACTACAGACTGATGAATCAACACCCGTTATTCAAGGCCAAGGTTTAGATACGTTAGCAACAGAATATGCTGAAGTGATGGGAGTGATTAATCGTCTAACCAGACGTTATGACGATATGTTCTTAGAAGAAATGACCTATGTTCCTGCCTTAACGGAAGAAATTACACAATCTAAAGAAAATTTTGAGCAGTGGGCTAAACATCTAGAACAAAGAGTTAATAATAACGAGAAAAAAGCAGTTTATTCAGTACAACTAAATTACACAGATAGTGATACTTTTGATGTGCTTGTGGATAAAAAGTTAAATGGAATAACCAAGACATTTGTTTTCCACACGCCTTTCTTCTTAGGTAAAGATTATTTAACGATTGCTAAATATGCCAAAGATACAGTCGGGTTGTTTACTGACGAGTCTGTTATGCGGATGGGAGAAAAATCTCAGCCAGTTTCAAACTTTAAACAAGCTTTTGAATGGATGATGAGAGAAGTTAAAAAAGGACAGCATATTCAGCGTTACAAAGGATTAGGTGAAATGAACCCAGACCAACTATGGGAAACAACACTGGATTCAAATAGCAGACGTTTACTACAAGTTAAAATTGAAGACCTAATAGCATCAGATGAGATCTTTACAACACTGATGGGTGATGTAGTAGAACCACGTAGAGATTTTATTGTTAAAAATGCACTGGATGTAACTAATCTGGATGTTTAATTAAGCTGAGATTGTAACTAAGTAAACAAAAAGGGTGGGCTTTTAGTCCACCCTTTTTTTATGCCTGATAAAACCCCCACCACTGTTCGAAGTGATAGTAATACCTCTTTCGTTTTTCCTAGTTTTACATGATAATCTATTCATAATTAAACACGACAACAGAGTTGTATGTTTACATAGAAAAAAAGGGTAGGAGGGGCCTTTGGCCGCGACCGAAACAAAATCAAGAGAAATCGCGGCCAAAGGCCCCTCCTACTTTTCTAATCATTTTCAAACCATTAAGGTTTATTTGAAATTCAAAATTAAAGCCAAAGCAAATAATTAGGCTTTATGTAGTTTCGTCATTAGGAAAATAAGCGCATGAAACAATATTTAGATTTACTGGATAAGATATTAAAAGAAGGTGTTCAAAAAGGAGATAGAACAGGCAGTGGAACCCTGTCGTTTTTTGGTCATCAAATGCGCTTTAATTTACAACAAGGCTTCCCTTTAGTAACAACCAAGAAAGTGCACTTAAAATCAATCATTCATGAATTACTTTGGTTTTTAAAAGGTGATACTAATATTGCTTATCTAAAACAACACGGCGTAAAAATATGGGATGCATGGGCAGATGAAGAAGGGGAACTTGGTCCTGTCTATGGACATCAATGGAGATCATGGCCAACACCAGAAGGTGGATCAATCGATCAAATAGCCACCATCATCAAACAGCTAAAAGAAACACCCAATAGCAGAAGAATAATTGTATCGGCATGGAATGTAGCAGATTTACCCGATGAGTCGATTAGTCCACAGGATAATGTAAAGAACAATAAAATGGCATTACCCGCCTGTCATGCCTTCTTTCAGTTTTATGTAGCTAATGGAAAGCTCTCTTGTCAGCTCTATCAGCGCAGCTGTGACACGTTTTTGGGTTTGCCATTCAATATAGCAAGTTATGCCTTATTGACGCATATGGTGGCTCAGCAGGCTGATTTGGAGGCTGGGGATTTTATTTGGACCGGTGGGGATGTCCATTTGTACTTAAATCATCAACAACAAGCGCAATTACAATTAAGCCGAGAGCCTTATGCTTTGCCTAAGTTAAGTATTAAACGAAAACCTGAGTCTATCTTTGATTATCGGTATGAGGATTTTGAAGTAGAGGGGTATCAGGCGCATGAGCATATTAAAGGGACTATTTCTATTTGATTTTAAAATAAGGAAAGACGTTAAATAGCACTGCTGGTACAGTGGTTAGAAATGATGGTAGAAAAGGTCTTACAAGTGGAAAAATTGTAATGGAATAGAATTAAAAGAAATTGAGAGAATAAATAATGACAATTGAAATAGTTCAAGAATTTTTAGGTTGGTGTTCAATTATCAATATGGCATTGTTGCTGTGGTGGCTATTGATTATCACGCTAGCCCATAACTGGGTTTATCAAATGCATGCAACATGGTTCAAGTTATCAGTTGATCGCTTCGACTCCATCCATTATCAAGGCATGGTATATTTCAAAATATGTATATTTTTCTTTAATATCGTTCCTTATTTAGCATTACGAATAATGGGATGATTATTTAAATGGCCTTAACAAATATTAAACAATCTCATCAGTCGGTTATTTCCATTGAATACAGGGCGGATTTTTATTTACAACTAGCCAGACTAGATGAAGCAGGTTTCCCATTCCTACAAGCTATAGAATTATTATTAAAAACCAACAAAACATCGCGCAAGCATATACTGCCACTGCAGAAATTTCTAAAACTAGGAAATACTATTGCAGATTCGGGTTATAAAGCTGGGCTGTTTAATGATTTTGATAAAGCCTTATTACAGGCTGGAGAAGTAAGCGGAAACTTAGGCATTATTTATAAACAGTTGGCAAGGTATTATGGCCAAAAAGTTAAACGCCAAAAAAAGATAAAGTCACAATGTTATTTACCTATTGTGGTTTTGATTATTGCATTGTTTTTTCAACCACTTCCCGCACTTATTTTGAATACACTCTCAGGTGTGGATTATCTATTACTCAGTTTAGGACGGTTATTTAAAATAGCTTTAATCCTTTATGTTGGTTTCAATTTATCGTTTTGGCTAACACTAGGGAAGTTGAAGTTTTTGGGATTAAAAAACCTAGTTTATTCGGTACAACTTAAATTCCCCTTTATATCCTCATGGATTATAACGCGTCAGCTTAATGCATTTTTACACAGTTTAGGTTTGATGCTTGCGACTGGCTTACCCATTTTAGAAGCTTTACCGAAATCACTTAATAGTATAAGTAACCCAATGCTTAAGAACCAATTTGATCCAGTGGTTTTAGCAACTCAACAAGGTGGATCTTTGGCAGATGCATTGGGTGATATTAAAGTAATGGATAACCAAGCCATCCAATTACTATTAGTGGGTGAACAAAGTGGTAAGTTGGCTAAGACCTTATTACATTATGTGAAAATTGAACAAGAAAAAATTGATTTACAGGATGATTTATTAGCTGAATGGATACCTAGAATACTGTATCTATTAGTGTCTATTTGGATAGCAGGTTCAATAATAAATATTTAATTAACACAATATCTTTTTGATTTTATTAACAAGTTTAGGATATACCTCAAAGAAGTGTTAAAATCGTATGAATTTTAGTCAGCTTTTTTATCATGAATCCGATACATAAAAAAACCTACTTTCTTATTGGGTTAATCTTATTGTTATTTAATCCCAGTTGTTACGCACATGGGGTAGACAGTAATACAGCTCAATTTTTAACATCGACAGAAGGTACTGCAATAGTCCCTTTTTTATATATCGGTGCTAAACATATGGTTACAGGCTATGATCATTTATTGTTTCTAGTCGGTGTTATTTTCTTTCTATTTCGTCTCCGTGATATTTTAATTTATGTCAGCCTGTTTACTTTGGGACATAGTATTACTTTATTGTATGGTGTATTTTCTCAAATTAATATTAATGCTTATCTGATTGATGCAGTGATTGCATTCTCAATTGTCTATAAAGGCTTTGATAATTTAGGTGGCTTTAAACTGTTATTGGGTAAAGAACCAAATACTAAAATTGCAGTATTAATTTTTGGTCTGTTTCATGGTTTTGGTCTAGCGACGAAGTTACAAGATTTCGATCTGCCAGAAGAGAGTTTAATCACCAATATGATAGCCTTTAATGTGGGGGTGGAACTAGGCCAATTTATTGCCCTACTGTTCATTGTGACCTTGCTTGGTTTTTGGCGTAGACATAAAAGTTATTTTAGCTTTGCAAAAACTTCAAATACTTTATTAATGACGGGTGGCTTTGTTTTATTAGGCTATCAATTAACTGGCTATTTCACAGCAATATAATATGAATACTTTACCTACAGCATCCATTAAATCCCTTATGTTTTCATGTATTGCCTCTATTATATTGGCAGTCATTATTTTGTTAATTGCAGTGTTACCTGCTGAGTATAATATTGACCCTACGGGTTTAGGGGAAAAGTTGGGTTTAACGGTGCTTGCTCAAACAGATGAGGACGCAACAATTGAACCAACAGTGATTACTTGTCCTGATTCAGAAAAAGAAATAACTAATCAAGGGGAGGTTAATGGATGGCAAGATTCTGTGATGATTACCGTTCCCGCTAAAAAAGGTTTGGAATATAAGTTCCATGTTAACAAAGGTGAAAAACTGGAGTTTGTTTGGAAAACAGATGGTAGTGCTTTATATTTTGATTTTCATGGTGAACCTCAAGGTAATACCACGGGATATTTTAAAAGTTTTAAAGAAAGTAACCAAAGCGAATCCAGTGGTACATTAGCAGCTCCTTTTACAGGATCACATGGTTGGTATTGGAAAAATAAAACAAATAAAGCAGTCATAATTAATTTAAAAACCCGCGGGCAATATAAAATAAAGGGTTTAATGTAAGCGTTCCTTGGAGGAAAAAAGTTTGAGTTTAAATAGTTATCAAAATGTAGACAGGGAACAGTTAGCAAAGGATCTAGATGAAATTCATCAAGATGTATTGTCGCGGATGGGTGAAGGTGATTTTAAGCATCTAAAGAAGATGGAGCGTTGGGGGCGAGTTTGTTCCATTTTAGGTTATGGCACCGCATGGATTATGCCTAATCCTATTTCCGCTTTATTAATTAGTCAGGGTAGTTTTACTCGCTGGACTCATATGACACATCCGATTGTACATAAAGGATATGACAAAATTGAAAATGTACCGGAGTCATACACTAGTAAAAAATTTGCTAAAGGCTGGCGACGTTTTATAGATTGGCCTGATTGGATTACACCTGCTGGTTGGCATCAGGAGCATGATATTTTGCATCATTACAACCTTGGTGAAAAACTAGATCCTGATCATTTACAACATAATATGGAATGGCTTAGACAATCAAAAGCACCTATGTGGGTACGTTTTGCAATTGTCACTGGTTTTACTGCGTTATGGAAAATACTTTATTACACACCAAGAACACATAAAGAATTACGAATAAGTAATGCCAGACAAAATAGGGAAGCTGATCCTGAGTTTACTCGAACAGGTGCCTGGAGCTTTTTTACTAAACAAGGACGGGCATTATGGTTTGAAAGTATATTGCCGTATATAGGATTCCGTTTTGTATTAGTACCTTTATTGTTTTTACCTTTAGGTGTAGTTGCGGCGACCAGCGTATTACTTAATTCAATAATGGCAGAAGTATTTACCAATATGCATACATTTTTAGTGATTGTTCCCAATCATGCTGGAGATGATGTGATGATGTTTGAAGAAAAAGGTAAAGGTAGGGGGGAGTTTTTTTTACGTCAGATTCTGGGTTCAGTCAATTATCCAACGGGTTCAGATGCTAATGACTTTTTCTATGGCTGGTTAAATTACCAAGTTGAACATCATATATGGCCTGATATTCCATTAAGCCAGTATCAATATGTGCAACCTAAAGTAGTAGAAGTGTGTAAAAAACATGGTATTCCGTATCGTCAGGATTCAGTTTTTAAACGTTTATTAAAAGCAATGGATATTATGGTGGGGCGTACTTCAATGTTAAAACCATTGAAAGTAAAAGAAGCGTAGCTAATAAAAATAGCTTCCAATAAAAGCTAGAAAAATTAAGTAGCTAACAATATTTATTCTAACATTTGGAAGCGAGGCTAAAGCCTCACTTCCAACTACTTATATTCAGACTGAGGAACAGAGAATAAACAACTTCTTATCTCTGTGTCTCTGTGACTCAGTGTGAAAATTTCTTGTATATTGAGTTTGTTACTTTCTATTCCCTCTATTCTGAGAATGACCAGAACCATTTTTAGCTGAACGATTATTGGCATTCTGCCTACGCCGTCTATTGCTCGAGTTAGTTTTATTAGCCGCTGATTTGGTTTTAGGCGGTTTGTTTAAATTAAGCTCAACAGGTTCATAACCCGTATCAGAAACCCTTGGAATTTGTTTCTTCAATAGTTTTTCAATTGCACCTAATAAATGCCCTTCTTCAGGAGTGACTAGTGAAATAGCCTCCCCTTCAGCTCCAGCTCTTCCTGTACGACCTATTCTATGAACATAATCTTCTGCTACTTGAGGTAAGTCAAAATTAACCACATGAGGAAGTTGATCAATATCAATACCTCGTGCAGCAATATCGGTTGCGACTAAAGCAGTAATAGTATTTTCTTTAAAATCACCTAAAGCTCTATTCCTAGCATTTTGAGATTTATTACCATGTAATGCAGCACAACGAATTCCGTCTTTCATTAACTGTTTACATAAACGATCAGCACCATGTTTGGTACGTACAAAGATTAAAACTTGTTGCCAGTTGCCATCGCCAATTAACCAAGAAAGTAATTCGCGTTTATTTTCTTGTTTGATTGGATAAATAGATTGGCTAATTTTATCAGCTGTAGAGTTTTCTCTAGCGACAGCGACATCAACAGGGTTGTTTAACAGCCCTGCTGACAAAGTTTTAATCTCTTGTGAATAAGTGGCAGAAAATAATAGATTTTGACGTTGTTTAGGTAATGAAGCAATGACTTTACGAATATCCCTAATAAAGCCCATATCAAGCATGCGATCAGCTTCATCTAATACAAAATACTGTACTTGAGAAATATCAATTTTCTTTTGCTGCATTAAATCCAGTAAACGACCGGGTGTTGCTACAAGAATATCAGTACCACGCTGTAATCGTTTGATTTGAGCATTAATACTCACCCCACCAAAAATCACATCGGCAAATAAAGGCAGATGCTTACCATACATAGTAAAACTTTCATGCACTTGACTTGCCAGTTCACGGGTTGGAGTCAAAATTAATGCTCTGATTGGACGTGGTTTTTTAGCTAAGGATTGGCGGTGCAGAAGTTCTAGTAGTGGTAGAGCAAACCCAGCAGTTTTACCTGTCCCAGTTTGAGCTCCGGCTAGAATATCCTTTCCATCTAAAATAACAGGAATAGCCTGTTCTTGCACAGGGGTTGGTTTGGTATAACCCTGTTCATTAATGGCTTGTAAAATAGGTGGAGATAAATTTAATTGATCAAATGACATTTAGTTTAAGGTGTTTTTAAAGAGATATTAGGCATGTAAATGGCTAATTTTTAACTATTATAAGCTATGATTGGATATTACAGCAGTTTAGACTGATTTAATCAGTAAATAGTTAAGGGAGAAATAATTATGGAACAAAAAACAGAGTTATTTGAATTTTATGGAAAAACAGGAGAGTTTTTTAAAATATGGATTGTTAATCTGATGCTCTCGATTGTGACATTGGGGATATATTCAGCTTGGGCGAAAGTAAGAACACGGCAATATTTTTACAGTAATACGGTATTAATGAATACCTCATTTGATTATTTAGCAGACCCCATTAAAATTTTAAAGGGTCGCTTATTTGTTTTAGCTGTTATTTTTCTTTACAGTTTTTTAACGCTGGTGTCGCCTATTATTCAGGCTGTTGCTCCTTTATTATTTATTCCCCTTATGCCCTGGGTCATTATTAAGGCATTAAAATTTAATTTATATAACTCAGCCTACCGTAATATTCGCTTTCATTTTAATGCAGAGTACTTTAAAGCTCTATGGGTGTTTATTGGTTTACCTATATTGGTTGCATTTTCAGCAGGTTTGGCTTATCCCTACTTTGTTAAGGAAATGAAAAAATTTGTGCTGGATAATAGTGCTTATGGGACAACTAGGTTTGAATTATCGGTTAGTACTCGCCAGTTTTACAGTGCTTATTTGAAGGCCTTTGCTGTCATTGTTATTCTATTTTTTATTGGAGGTATTTATTACTCGACTCAATCTAAAAATATAATGACAGAAATGCTAGTGCCTGCTTTATTATTGATATATCCCATTTTTTTTATTTTGTATGTTTATTTGCATACTACCATTACTAATCTATCAATTAACCATACAACACTACATAATTGTAGGTTTGTAAGTAAACTTGAAACAGGAAAAATTTGCTGGTTATATTTGTCTAATATATTTGCCATTATGTTTTCTCTAGGCCTGTTAATTCCATGGGCTATGATTCGTACAGCTCGGTATCGTATTTCTTGTTTGACCCTTATAACTGATAATGAATCCGAAAACTTTATTGCCGCTGAAGCTGAAAAAGCAAATGCAATCGGTGAGGAGTTTGGTGACTTTCTTGATATAGATATAGGTTTATGATTAAAGTAAAAGGATATTATTTTGATGGACGCTCATCAAACCAGTTAGCTGTTTCTATTACTTTTGAGTTATCAGGCGAGGTATTAATCGAAGGTGTTGATTTTGAAATTAACACTTCGATAAAAAAGTTAAAAATCTCACCTAGATTAGCAAATACACGACGGAGTATTTTTTTAATGGGCGGTGCTAAATTAGAAACAGAGGATAATTTAGCCATTGATAAAGTTCAGGTTTATTTTTCGGAAAATATTTTTTATACCTTATTACATAAAGTAGAAAAAAACCTAACAATCGTTTTTATATCATTATTCATTAGCATTATATTTATCTGGGGAGGCATAGAATATGGCGTTCCTTTTGCTTCAAAATGGGTAGTAAAAACTGTGCCTTATCAGGCTGAAAAAGATATTGGTGAACAGGGTTTAGAGGCATTAGATCAATGGTTATTTTCAAAATCAACGCTTACAGAAGCAGAACAGGCGCATTGGCAACAACAGTTCGGTCAATTACTTGCCGTTACAGAAAAGCCTTATGATTATCGCCTGATATTAAAACATAGCAAAAAAATGGGGGCTAATGCCTTAGCTCTACCTGGAGGTATTATTGTTGTAACAGATGCCTTAATTGAATTGGCTGAAAATGATCAACAAGTACTTGCTGTTATGGCCCATGAAATGGGGCATATTGAATATCAACACGGTCTGCGTGCATTGCTACAAAATTCTATGACGGCACTATTTATGGCAGGTATTTTGGGGGATATCACATCAATAAGCTCACTTTCAGTTACGCTACCTACTTTATTGGTAGAACAGCGTTATTCAAGAGAGTTTGAGTTGGAAGCAGATCAATATGCCGTAGAAGTTTTTCAACAATTACAAATAAATATTGAACAATATATTAGAATTTTAAGTGTGTTGAAGCAAGCCAAACAGATGCCTGATACATTTGATTATTTTTCGACTCATCCTTCTATGGATGAACGAATTGAAATTATTCAAAACTAAGTAAGAATGAGAACTATACTTGTTTGTGATTGTTACAGTGCACTGTTAAACTTGAAATTAATCTAGAAAAAAGAAAGAGACAAATGAAAAATCTATCTCTCCAAGACCAGCTACTAAAAGCAGGTCTAACAAATGAAACCAAAGCCAAACAAGTAAGAACTGAAAAAAGAAAGCAATCTAAAAAACAACAGAAAAATAAAGTTGTAGTTGTTAATGAAGCAAAAAATCAGTTGCAGGAAACAAAAAATAAACAGCTTGAAAAAGACCAGTTATTAAATCAAAAACGTAATGAACAAGCCGATAAAAAACAGATTGTTAATCAAATTTTTCAGCTTATTGATTTAAATAAGGTTCCTCAGGAAAGTGAAGGGGTAGCTTATAACTTTACTGATCAGAATAAAGTAAAGATCATATATGTTAGTGATGAAATTAGAAATTTTATTATTTCTGGAAGACTGGCTATAGTTAAGTCCAAAACAAGTTATGAAGTTGTCCCTGTTGCTGTTGCTGAAAAAATTAAGCAACGTGATGAAAAAGTTATTATTGTATTATTTACAGACAATAGTGATGTGGCTGTAGATGATGAGTATCAAGATTATGAGATTCCTGATGACTTAATGTGGTAAATAATTATTCATGTTTAGAATACAAGGAGCAAAGTTAATATGCTAATGGGAAATGAAGTCAAAAGTGCAGCTATCTTAGTTGTTGATGATGAGCCTTTTAATGTTGAAATTTTATTAGACTTATTAGAAATCGAAGGGTTTACTAATGTAACGGGAATAAGTGACCCTGTTAAAGCTGTTCAGTTATATAAAGATAAGTCATTTGATCTTGTATTATTAGATATTAATATGCCTAGTTTGAATGGGTTTCAAGTGATGGATGCATTTTCAATTGTTAGCAAAACAATTCATCCTCCTGTATTAATTTTAACAGCCTTAAAAGCTAAAGAAATACGTTTAAAAGCTTTAGGTGCTGGTGCACGTGATTTTTTAGAAAAACCTTTTGATAGTGACGAAGTGGTTTGTCGAGTGACTAATTTATTAGAAATGTATTTGTCGCAAAAAATATTAGAAAAATACAACGAGACACTGGAAAGGTCTGTACGAGAAAGAACCAGAAAAATAGAAAAAACCCAGGCTGAGATTTTATCATGTTTAGCTTATGCAGCTGAGTATAGAGATATGGATACTGCAAACCATACTATTAGAGTGGGGTTATATTCTCGAATTATTGCAGAAAAATATGGTTTTAGAGATGATGAATTAGATCTCATTGAATATGCAGCACCTATGCATGATATTGGTAAAATTGGGGTTTCTGATACTATTTTGCTTAAGCCTGGGAAGTTGGATCATGATGAATTTGAAAAAATTAAATTGCATGCTGAAATTGGGGCAGAAATACTGAGTAAAAGTAATGCTCGCGTTATGAAATATGCCAAAACGATTGCTTTATCACATCATGAAAAATGGAATGGAAAAGGTTATCCTAAAGGTTTAGTGGGACAAAAGATTCCAATTCAGGGAAGGATTGTTGCTTTAGCCGATGTATTTGATGCTTTATCAATGGATAGGCCATATAAAAAATCCTGGCCCATGGAAAAAATAATGACATTAATTTCGAAAGAGGCTGGAGAACATTTTGATCCACACTTAGTCGAGTTATTTAAGCAATCTCTTCCTGCTATTTTAGAAATTAGAGAAAAATATAAGGATGATGTGATGAATGGTTCAAGCAATATAGTTTAATTCTTTATGAGAGTGTATTCATGAAAAAGTGTCATTTCGTATTATCAGAAATGCAATATGATTTACTGAAAGAACTTTTTAATTTAGGCGTGGGGGGCGCTGCTGATTCATTAAGTCAATTAGTCAATCAAGAAATTATTTTATCTGTTCCAGAGGTTTTGTTTGAAACGCCATTAGAATTAGCTAATCGGTTGGGTAAGGAGCAGAATATATTTTCGGTTTCACAATCAATGAATGGTCCATTTGAAATGCATTCAATGATAGTTTTTAACCCGGAAGATAGTTTTGAAGTGGTTAAGCAAATGCTTGATCAGCATTTATCAGATGAAACTCTAGCAGAATTACAAAGCGAAGCACTTTCAGAAATTGGTAATATTGTTTTAAATTCCTGTATTAGTGTTATAGCAGAAGCAATGGGGGAAAGTTTTGATATTCAATTACCTGTATTTCGAGACACAAAAACAGAACAATTAATAGATGAATCAATCGTTGGGGAAGTGAATATTTTAATATCTATTGTGGTAAAAATGGAGTTAAAAGAGAGTTCAATTAATGGCCATTTGGTTTTTATTTTGAATACAGATTCCATGGAAAACTTAAATAAAACCTTAAACTTAATGTTAGATGATTATGAATAATCTGAACTCTAATTTAGATCTCAATTTATTATTTAGCAACCTCAATTCTGGGGTTATTATTTTAAATAGGGAGGGTTACATTGTTTGTTGGAATTATTGGATGGATAAACACTCCACCTTTAATAGTGCAGAAACACTAGGAAAATCTTTTGATGAGATATTTCCTGAATTAATAAATCAGCGGATACATCAAGTCATTTTTTCTAATATAAAAACGGGCCTCCCAGCTACTTTATCCAATGTTTTAAATAAAGCCCCCTTACCTCTTTATACACAAAAAACTAGCAAGAGTGAACGGATTCAACAGCAAATTAATATTACTCGAATAGATTTGACTGCTTCTACTCGATATTGCCTGATTAATATTACGGATGTTACGCCAGCAATAAAAAGAGAGAAAGCATTAGAGAAACAAGTCAAGGAAAGGAAAAAAGTAGAACAACGTTTATTAAAAAGAACGCATCAGTTACAGTCAGCTTTATGTGCTTCAAAGGCGGGTGTTTTTAAATTTGATGTGGCTACAAACCAATTTTTTCTTGATGAAAAAGCCAATAGTATTTTTTTTACCGAAGAGCTAAAGACAGTTATTAATTATGATGACTGGTTGATAGATATTAATTCTGTTGATATAAAAAAGGTAAAAAAACAATTTGTACAAGCGATAAATCACCCGAGTGGCTATCAGTTAGATTTTGAATTTCGTATAAGTTCTGAGAATACAGACATTAGATGGGTGGTGATGAAGGGTATTGTCAGTTCAAATGAAGTTAATCAGAATAAAACAATCAATGGCGTTGTGATAAATATTACTCGCCAAAAAAATCATCAAGAATTGTTGATGGCAAAAGAAGCAGCTGAAATTGCTAATCAAGCTAAATCAGATTTTTTGGCTAATATGTCCCATGAGCTTAGAACACCTATGCATGGCATTTTGAGTTTTGCTAATTTAGGGAAAACAAAAATTGATAAGGTTTCTCTGCAAAAACTAGAGGGTTATTTTTCAAGAATTACCGAAAGTGGAGAGCGTCTACTGTGTTTATTAAATGATTTACTTGATTTATCTAAGCTAGAATCTGGAAAAATGGCTATGAAATTTGTTCAGAATGATTTGGCTGAAATTGTGGAAGAAGGAATAAATGAGCAATCAGCTCGATTGGATGAATTGGAAATTAAAGTAGTTTGTCATTATCAAAAAGGAGAAACAGTCGCTATTTTTGATAAGTTTCGTATTTCTCAAGTGATTACTAATTTTTTATCGAATGCGATTAAGCATACGGCTCAAGGAGGTAATATTGATTTTTATATAGAAAGGAATGAGCATAGAATTCAACTAGAAATAAAAGATTATGGTGTGGGTGTTCCAGAAGATGAATTAAAGACTATTTTTAATAAATTTGAGCAAGGCAGTTTAACTAAAGATGGGGCGGGAGGAACAGGTCTGGGTTTATCAATTTGTAAAGAAATCATTAGAAGCCACTTGGGTATGGTTGGTGTAAAAAATAATTCAGAAAAGGGGGCTTGTTTTTATTTTAAGATCCCCTTAAATCAAAATATTGAAGGAACATTTTAGAAGGGTTTTAAATTCTGTTTACAAGAAATACTTGTTCTATTTACTTTTTTAGCTAACTTTAAGGCTGTTAGCTCCCCTCCCCAGAGTCCCCCTGTATCAATGCAATAACAGTTTTGGCCATGGTAATACCCCAAATTAGACCAATGGCCAAAAATAATCTGCATATCTTTAGATTTCCTATTAGGGACTGTAAACCATGGCATTAAATGTTTAGGTTGAGAACCAACAGCACCATTATTTTTAAAATCCAGTTGACCTTTTTCATCACAGAAACGGATACGAGTAAAACAATTGACGATAAATCTAATTTTACTCATCCCTTTTAAATCTTGACTCCATTGGTTGGGTTTATCACCATACATGGCTTTAAAAAAGTCTATATGATTTGGACCCTGCAATACTTTTTCAGCTTTTATAGCCATGGCTTTTGTTGTTTTAAAGTCCCATTGTGGAGGAAGCCCAGCATGTAATAAACAAAAATCATTATTATAATGAAATAAAGGGCGGTGTCGTAGCCAGCTTAAAAGTTCATTGCAGTCAGGTGCTTGTAAAATGGCTGATAAGGAATCATGTTTGTGAGGTGTGCGCTGTTTAAATGCAGTGGCTAATAAATGCAGATCATGGTTACCTAAAACACAGATAGCAGATGAACCTAATGATTTAATAAAACGTAAAGTTTCTAATGATTTTGGGCCGCGATTAACCAGGTCTCCCGCAAACCAAAGCTGATCATTTTTTTTATCAAATTCAATAGCCTCTAATAACCTTAATAAATCATCAAAACAACCTTGAATATCACCAATTGCGTAAATAGACATGACTGGTTTTAATGTAAGGTACGTGGAATGGATAAAGTGAATTGGGGGATAGGGGCTTTAAATTGATCACCATTATCAGATAGCATAAGGTACTTTCCTTCCATGACACCCACGGGTGTTTCTATCATTGCCCCACTGGTATAGCGAAATGATTCTCCAGGTTTTAAATGAGGTTGCTCACCAATAACACCATCGCCTTTAACTTCTTGTTTTTTTCCATTTGAATCTATAATTAACCAATGACGGGTTAATAATTTAGCAGGTACAATCCCTACATTAGTGATAGTGATGGTATAGGCAAAAATGTAACGGTTAGTCTTAGGTGATGATTGGGCTTCAATATATTGAGGCGCTACTTCTACGATAATTTTATTTTTTTCACTCATAGCTAGATGATATAACAATTCGAGGTATGATACTTTATGCAATTTATACCATTCTTTAAATTATCTATAAAATCAGACATTTCAATAAATGATAATTAAAAAAATACTACCCATTTTTCTACTTGTTTTTTCAATTTCCGTTTTTTCATCAGGTATTAATGATTTATTTTCTGCTGCTATTTTTGGTAAAACTGCGCGAGTCAAATTTCTGCTTTCTGAGGGGGTTGATGTTAATGGTAAAACATCAACGGGGAGGACGGCCATGATGGCGGCCAGTTTTAATGGAAATTTGCGTGTTGTAAAAGTGTTACTTGCCTATGGAGCTGATGTAAATATTGTTGATAACTTGGGATCAACTGCATTAATGGATGCTGTTGTATTTGGTAGCGAAGAATTAGTTAAATTGTTAATAACATCTGGCGCTGATGTAGTTGCAGAGGATAAACAAAATATTACGGTGATAGAAAAAGCTAAGAAAACCAAATATAGCAATATTGTAAAAATTTTAGAAAAATCAATTGCAGCAAAGGAAGAAGAAAAAGCAAAGCTTAAGAAAATTGCTGAAGAAGCTGCAGCAAAACAAGCTAAAAATTCTGAAGAAAAAACGACTGAAACTAAAGAAGAGAAAGAGTGATAAGTTAATGAATACAAATAAAGAAAAACCTTTGCATATTCATATTCTAGGAATATGCGGTACATTTATGGGGGGATTGGCACTTATTGCTAGAGAATTGGGCTATGAGGTTAGTGGGTCTGATCAAAATGTTTACCCCCCGATGAGTACTCAACTTGAGGAGCAAGGTATTCAGCTTATGAATGGTTATAAAGCTGAAAATTTGGATTGTAAGCCTGATTTGGTGGTGATTGGTAATGCCATGTCCCGAGGTAATGTTGAAGTTGAAGCTGTATTGAATAAAGGGCTGAAATATATTTCAGGTCCTCAATGGTTGTCCGAGCATGTATTGCAAGATAAGTGGGTACTAGGTGTAGCAGGTACTCATGGTAAAACAACAACGAGTAGTATGTTGGCCTGGGTTTTAGAATATCAAGGTTTTAAACCTGGTTTTTTAATAGGCGGTATTCCTTTAAATTTTGGCCTTTCGGCACGTTTAGGTGAATCTGATTTTTTTGTGATTGAAGCCGATGAATATGATTCTGCTTTTTTTGATAAACGTTCAAAATTTGTACATTACCGTCCTAGAACTGCTATTTTAAATAATTTAGAATTTGATCATGCCGATATTTTTGATGATTTGGATGCTATTAAAAAGCAATTCCATCATTTGGTGAGAACAATCCCTAGTGATGGTTTAATTATTGCCCCTGAAGTTGAACAAAATATTAGTGATGTTTTAGATATGGGCTGTTGGACGCCTGTTTCTAAAACAGCTATCAATAGAGATGGACAGTGGCAAGCTGAGTTAATTAAGCCAGATGGTAGCCAGTTTAAAGTCATTTTTGAAGGCACTGAACAGGGTATTGTTGATTGGTCTTTAACGGGCGAACACAATGTTTATAATGCCATGTCGGCTATTGTTGCTGCAAAACATATAGGTATTTTACCGAGTGAAGCAATTAAAGCTTTAATGAAATTTAAAAATGTTAAGCGCCGTATGGAAGTGATAGCCAATATCAATGGCATTACGCTTTATGATGATTTTGCTCATCATCCGACAGCTATTGAAACGACTTTGGATGGTTTAAGGAAAAAGGTAGGAAAGGACAAAATTGTAGCGATACTAGAACCTCGGTCTAATACTATGCGGATGGGTATTCATACTCAGTCTTTGGCAGAGTCATTAAATAAAGCTGATTTAGCTTTAATTTATCAACCTGAAAATTTAGACTGGGATTTATCAGAGTTAAAAAAATACGCTGAAAATATAGAGATTTATACAACACTAGATCAGATTATTGAAAAATTAAAATTTCAGGCTGAAAAAAACTGTCACTTTGTAATAATGAGTAATGGAAGTTTTGGTGGGATTTATAAAAGATTGATTGAAGAATTGTAGCGCTATTACTAATTGATTGAAATGCTGAAAAATAAGCCAGCATTTCAATCAATTTAGATTTAATCGAGCAGAGTTTCTAGTTCTGCTTCTACAGCTGCATCGTAGTGACGTCTTAAAGCTGAGTCTTTAGGACGAGCAGGCATCTTAGCTTCAATGTCTGCTTTTAGAGCAGAGATAAAATGACGTTTTAAAGTTGAATCTTCGGGTATTTGTAAGCTAGAAATAGTTTCTATTGTCTTTGGTTTAGTTACGGCAACAGGTGGTGGTGCAGACTCTTGTGGTTTTTGTGCTGGTATTTCTTCTTTAACTGTTTTTTCTGCTTGTTGTTGAGCTTCTAGGTTAGCTAAATAATGGCGTCTTAGGGTTGAATCTTCAGGGACTTCAGATACGACTGTATCTTTCTGTTCCTTTACTTGCGCAGTAACAGGTTGAGGGGGTTGTTTAACAATAGGGCTAGGTTCTATGACTTCAACACTGACCTCTTCAGTTTTAATATTTTCTACAGGCTTTTCAGATTTCTCTCCAAAAAACAAACTTTTAATAGTATCTAATAGTGACATGAATTCCCCTTGTTATATGCATCAAGATATAGCTAGTTATAATTAACCAGCTTAAAGATAAGTTAACCTTTTTAATTGTTGTTAGGCTGTATGTCAAGTAAGAAACAGTTTTTTCAGTACTTTATATTGAAATATAAATGAGTGCTTATTAACAGATTTGTCCGATATGAATTTATTCCATTTCATTTTCAATATGTTGGAAAGTAAGTCATTGAAAATAAAAGGTGTTAGATCAGCTGATAATCTGACGAGTACTTATTGGTGAATGTGACTGTGTTTTTCCTCAATCATTGCATCAATTTGATGCATCACATCAGCACTTGCATCTTCAGAACTCTGCATTTTACTAATGATATCTTCTAGAATAGCCACGTTTTCACCCCAATTCTCACGTGAAGAGGCATACGCTTGTTGAGTAAAGTTGTGTACATCACTATGAGGTAAATCTAGGCTTGTATAAGCGAGAGTTCCTCTAAAGTACTCATAGCCAATGCCTTCAAAATACCATTTACCAAGGCGGCAGTTATGGTGATTAACACTAATTGCATCAGCTTGTGGACAATGCTCTGGGTTTTCTATCGAAAGATAACCATTTTGTTTAAAAATAATGTGATCTAGTTTTGTCAGTAAACCAAAACTTTTATCTTTAGCATAAGTAATATAAGTAATAGAGGCTTTAGCAGATTCTGATAAACCTGAAAACTGAATTTTAAAAGAGTTGACTTGCCCCATCACTTCCTCAGATAAAGCCGCTGAACTTTCTGCTTCTATATGCATTTGTTCAACACGTTTATTAAATGAGGTTAAGGTATGAGAGACTTCTAAAGCGGCATTTTTGGTATGTTCAGATAAACTTTTTACTTCATCAGCCACTACAGCAAAGCCACGGCCATGTTCACCCGCTCGCGCAGCTTCAATAGAGGCATTAAGGGCTAATAGGTTGGTTTGGTCTGCAATCCCTGTAATCATGGATAAAGAATCAGTTACTTTTTTACTGTCATTAATTAAAGCAGAAATAACTTCAGAAACAGTATGAATGTTGTCATTAATATTAGTAAGTGAAGAACTAATAGCATCAACGTTAGAAAGACTTGCATCGGCACTATTCCCAGTTTCAGTCGCAATATCTTCAACTTTTTGCATTTGTTCAGTAATATTAATCAAATCATTTTGATTAGATTTTAGATTATCTAATAAATTAGCGGTATTGAGACCATGTAAACCTGCTGATAATTTATTTTTTGTCATTAATTTATCATTTTCGGCCATTTGTTTAAGTGCTACGTTCATATTTTTAGCTGATCTTTTTAATAGACCTGGGAATCCATCCACTAATGCATAACGCTCATGATTACCTTGCGAGGCTTGCTGAAAGCATGCGTTAACTTCCTTAAAATAAGACTCCATAATATCTAGCATTTCATTTAGCTCCCAAGCAACCTTTCCTATTTCACCTAAGCCCTTGGTATTGGTTATTCGGTGATAAAGCTCCCCCTCATTAGTCCGCAATAAGACCGCCTGTATTCTATTTATTGCTTCCATGGGCTTTTGGATGGAATGCCTTATATAATAGGAAATGCCAAAAAATGGAAGAGTTAAGGTAAGTACAACCCAAGAGAATCCATATTGAAAAGTGGCATAGCTAAATAGTATGCTTGCCAATAAACAGATAAAGGAGACAGCATAAGTAATTTTGGTTTTTAAAAAAGGGATATTAGCACTGGAATGCTGCATTTTACACTCCGTTAGGTTTGTATAGGTTTAAAACAAGGCTGTTATAATTTTTTGCTCCGACTTGGCCGACAACATCAACTAAATAGGCAATAGATTTATCAGGCGCTTCTTTAGCTGAAGAACGTTTTTCTATGGCTAACATTTCTTTATAGACAGGGATTAATACATCAAGTGCTGATTGAGGAGGTTGTCGCCTGACCGAATAATAACCATGTAATTTACCATCTTTATCATAGTCAGGTGTTATGTTGGCAAAAACCCAATAATAACTACCATCAGAGCATAAATTTTTAGCAAAGCCTAGAAACTCATCACCAGATTTTAAAGTATCCCACATAAATCGAAAAACACCTCTTGGCATATCGGGATGCCGAATAATATTGTGTTGGATGTTTAATAAATCTGACTCTGCAAAACCACAAATATCCATAAAGATACGATTAGCGTAGGTAATCCGGCCGCTACTATCTGTTTTAGAAACGATAAAGTCCTCAGGACCCAAGTTTCGTCTATTTGATGTTGGGGTTATTTTTTGTTTCATAAAACCGTACCTTTTACATAGTTACCTATTAGTTTAGGCTATTTATTACAAAATAAAAGTGTGTAAGTAATTATCGACAGAAAGTAGAGGAACTTTATTATAATTTATTGATTATCTACTGGTTTTTTAGGAAAGGGTATTGATTAAGAAGTTAACATGCCTGTACAACTAGACCCCTGACCAGCAGTACAGCCATAGCAATGATCCGCAACAGTAATGGGCATGACATCTGGCATTTCTTCTAATAGTTGAGTTAAGTGGGTTGGAGTATTAAGTAATGGCAGATCAAGCATTTGATTAAAATCACAATCATAAACGTAACCTTGCCAATCAACGCTTAATAAACTTTTACACATGACTTGCTCAAGATTGTCTGCTTTATAGGCTTTTTTTAATACCTGCATATACTCTTCAAACTGCCCTTTTGCTAATAACACAGCACCAAAGCGTTGTATGGGCATATTTGTAATGGTAAACAAATGATTAAATTGTAGTTCGAAATGCTCAATCAGAAACTTTCGATAGGCATCTTCCAAAGTTAATTGGGATGGCGGTAAATTATTATCTTGAGGGTTAAAGACCAAGTTAAGAGTTAAACCACTTTCTGATATGCCATAACCGAGATCGTTCAGTTGTTTTAGAGCTTTAATTGAAGCTGAAAACACGCCCTTCCCCCTTTGAGCATCAACATTATCTTCTAAATAACAAGGTAATGAAGCAATAACCTCAACTTTTTGTTCTGCAAGAAATTTAGCCGTATTTTCATAACCTGGCTCTACCAAAATAGTGGGATTACAGCGGTCTAAAATATGTAAGCCTTGTTGTTTAGCTTGTTTAACTAACCAACAAAAATCAGGGTTCATTTCTGGAGAGCCACCTGTTAAATCCAGCGTTGTCAGTTTATATTTTTTAGCAAACTGTAGTGCTGTTTGCATTGTCTTCCGTGACATTAACTCTGTACGATTAGGGCCGGCATTAACATGGCAGTGGGTACAGCTTAAATTACAAAGATAACCCAGATTCATTTGTAAGGTGGTTAAGTTTCCACGATGAATTTTAGGAAAAATGCTATTTAAAAGTAAAGGTTTTACATCACGCATAATAGTATTTTAAGCAGTTTCAGGTAATACAGTGTCTAAAAAATGGATCAGGGCATGTTGAGCGGGTATAGCTTGAGGTAGTTTTGTTAAAGATTCACGTAAAGGTATAAGGTCTTCTAATTCATCAATATCCCGTAAAGTATTGAGTATTTTTACTTCACCATATTGCTCTATATGTTTTAAAAATTGTTTTCCTGTATCTTCAACGCTATAAACAACATCACCCCAAAGAGTGTGAGGTATCGGGCAATTTCCACCAAATAACCAGAAACCACCATCATCACTTGGGGCAAAGGCTAATCGTGCTTGTTCAGAGTGAGATAACCAAGAAGCTGCTTGTAAAAGATCAGCAGAGGACATCTGTGGTATATCTGCACCTATTAAGATAACAAAATCATATTTAGAAAGCAGGCTATGATAAATATGTGCCATACGTTCACCTAAGCCGCCTCCACCTTGAAGAATACAAGGTAAGTCTTCCCAGTAGTTGTGATCCAATGCTTCTTCTTCAGCTACTGCAAAGTAGCCTGTTAGATCTTCAGTTTCACAAGATAGCTGTACTACATCGGCAACGGTTTTTGCTGAAGCTAAATGAAAAGATTCAGCAATTTCCTGACCTAGCTTGACCGCTAATCGGGTTTTGACTGGAGAAAGTCCAGGTGTTTTAACAAAGATGGCTATTGCACCCTTCATAATACAGCTCCTAAGCGTTGTTTTGCTTGATGTGTAAGTGGTTGAAAATCAGCCGAAGTATTAAGCTGAATTGCTTTGCCCTTAGCAGACTTAATCCAAATGATATGATCGGCTAATTTAATATTATCGGGCTGATTCTGGCGAGCGGCTAAAATAAGCCCACTCAGTTGTTTAAAGTTTTTAATGGACACTAGCAGCAAGCTAGCCCAGAATCAGTTGATGTATTACTATTAGGTGGTGCACAGTCAAACAAGCCAAAATGGGTTGATTTATCACCGATAATATCAAAGTGCTGACTGTATCGGCTTGAACTAAGCATATCCGAACTATTGCCACAAACCCGTAAAGGTTTACCTGTTTCAAAATGATGATGATCATCTAAATCAAAACTATGGAGGTGTTGGGAAATGCTACCTTTATATATAGCAAGCTGGCCGAAATCTTCACAACGATCTTCTAATGGTGTTTTAAACGCTCTTATAGTGATAGATTTAAATTTGACCATACCAATTTTGGCTTCAACTTCGGGGTCTTCCAGTGCAATAGGGCTTTGTTTGACGATGCGTACATCGGGACAACCTAAATCGTGCATAATGCGTCTAAAGTCTTCCCAATATAATGCGCCACCTAAACATTCACCTAATAAAACGGGTTCTATTTTAAGGGCTTCCGGGATGCGTCTGTCAGCATAAACATCAGAGAAATAAATTTCACCCCCTGGTTTAAGGATACGGAATATTTCTGAGAGAACTTGTTTTTTATCTGGAGAGAGATTAACCACACAGTTTGAAACCACAACATCAATGGAATTATCTGAAATACCGGCAGAAGCTAAATCTTCAATATAACCTTGTTTAAAAGTAACATTAGATTGAGTGTAGCCATAGCGTTTAGTATGCCAATCAGAATATTTCCTGGCAACATCAAGCTGTTCTTCAGTCATATCGACCCCAATAACATGCCCTGTTTGTCCCACTAAGCGAGAAAGCAAATAACAATCACGCCCTGAGCCACAACCCAAATCTAACACAGTCGCACCTTTTAAAGCAGGGGGCAAAGGTGATCCACAACCATAATAGCGTGAGATGACATCAGGGTGTACATCTGCCAATAAGGAACGTAGGTGTATGGGCATGGCATCTAAAGTACAACAAGCACTTGTTTTTAAGTCTTGGCTAGATTGAAGGACTTGTCCATAGTAATTTTTTACAGAACTACTGATTGTTGTGTCATTCATCTGGGTTCCTAGTAAATTAAATTTGTTTGTATAAATTGGGTTTTATTGTTCCAATTTATTGAGTTGATTGAAAAATATTTTAGTCAGATGCATTTGTAGCTTCATCTATAGCTTGTTTTATTTTATGACGGGATTTTTGAGAAAGTTTTACAGACTTTGGCAGTGTAGAGCTATTGGAAGCCCGTGCTTTTTGTAATAGGGTATGTAGACTACTTATTTCGCTTGCATAGCGTCTACATAAGCCGCACATTAAAGTATGAAGTTTAAAATCTAGGTTTTCACGAAAACTTAAGTTTTTATCTAGTTTTTTTGAGGCTAAATAACTGGCTTCTTTACACGTTAACATAGCAGTCTCTCTTATTGATTAACCCAATTGATATCAAGACAGTGGCGTAACTGCACTCTAATTCTTGATAACATGACCCAAAAATTATTGAGGGTTGAAATGGCCATTACTTCACAAATTTCTTCACTGGTCATATCTTCAAGTTCTCGCAAAATAAATAATTGTGCCATTTTAGGGGGGAGGCGTGAAATACAGTCTTGTAAGGTGGTTAAAAATTGATCTTGTTCCATTGATTTATCAGGTTTAGACCAAGAGGATAAATCAATTTGCCAGTCGCCTTGAGGGTTAAAATAGTCATCTTGGTCGTTGGCTGTTAAATTTTCTTCATATTCTTGGGTATCTTCACGATAATTTTTACGAAAATAGTCGATTATTTTATGTTTTAAAATACCGATTAACCAGGTTTGTTCAGATGATTGTCCCGCATAATTTTCTTTTGCTTTTAATGCTGCCAATAAGGTTTCTTGAACTAAATCCTCTGCAATACTTTGGTCTCGAACACGTGATAAGCCATAGCGATAAAGAATATCACCATATAATTGTAGCCATTGATCTGGAGTAGATAATTTATGGATCATTTAAGCCTACCCTTATTATTAAATTAAGTGGGTTATTTTAAACCTTTTTTGCCTGCTTTAATATGATTTAACACAGCTTGATAACGTGCCTAATCTGGTTCTTTGGCGAAAGTATTTATTATTTTGTCGATCCTGATGAGAATTCCTTACATTTTTTTAAAATCAGTTTGGTTTATTATGTAAAACAACCCAATACTGCTATAGAATCATCAGCAGATGAAAAGGCTAATGGGTCGGTTTTGTTGTTTCGGTCATTCTAAAACGTATTTATTTTGGCGTTTAGACTTTAAGACGGCTCTTGTGCTAAAAAATGCAAGTTAAAAATACTGTTGCTAATGATAATATATTTGTCAAAGCTACAAATTCACCCCATCACCTTATAAGGAACGATATAAAATGGAAAGTATACTACTTCATGCTGCAACCGTATTTATGGGATTTTTCGCTATCATGAACCCTATTGCAAATGTTCCTATTTTCCTTAGCCTCACCAGTGACGATGATGAGCAGACAACAGCAGCTGTGGCATTAAAATCATTGATGTTAGCATTTGTAATCGTTGCTTTGTTTTCAGTAGCAGGAAAGGTGCTTTTTGAATTATTTGGGCTCACTCTGCCTGCATTTCAAATTACAGGGGGACTGTTAGTGTTTCTTATTGGTTTTCATATGCTACAAGGTGAACACTCAAGTGCTCAACAGTTAAGTGAAGAAGACAAAAAAATGTCACAAGAAGCGGCACTGGGTGTTGCAGTATCACCCTTAGCAATGCCAATACTTGCTGGCCCAGGAACTATTGCAACTGCGATGAATTTTTCTGCAACTGGAGGGGTTATGGAGGTGGTCGTGACTATCACAGTATTTGCTGTTCTTTGTGTTATTACGTATCTGTTTTTTATTTTTGGAAAGAAATTTGTTACCTATATTGGAGTGGGTGTATTAGGTGTTATTACGCGTATGATGGGGCTAATCCTTGCCGTAATCGGGACGCAGATGGTGATAGAAGGGATTCATGGTGCTTTTAAGCTTACTTAGATAATTTTCAGTTTTACCTATACGTATTTCACCAAGTAAATTTTCTTTGTCATTAGAGATTTCTTAATCAATAACATAATGCCCTCGATGGCGAATACAATTTTTATAAGCATTTTCATAGGAATTTTCAGATTTACTTCCCTCTTTAACGCCACCACCAATGCCACCTGCGGTGGCGCCATAAGCAGCACCTTTACCTGCATTACCAGATATAGCGCCCAAAGCAACACCTGAGGCTGCACCAATGAGGCCACCCACAACAGCACCTCTTGCAGATTTTTTTGCTGTTCCTCCCGAGGCTTGTTTAGCTAACTGTTTACATTCTTGTAAATCCTGCTCTAAACGATAAGCATTTGGGTCACCATAAGGGTCAACGGTAGGTGTCCAGTTTGAATTTGAGGTACATGCGGTGAGTAATAAACTGCTACTTATTAGAGATAGCTTAAAAAAATTATTCATAATATTTTGTGTAGATATCAAATTTATAATTCACGCATAATGAGCATTGGGGGCTTATTAGCAACACTTTTTACAGCAAAAAAACCAGCTAATGAAATACAGCCAGTACTAATCAAAGGGAGGCCTATCAATAATAAGCCATTAAGCTGATAATCTAAATGTAATACATAGCTGTAAATAACATAAAGAAGTAATTCTGAGATAAGCACAGCAATTAAGCCTGAGAATAATCCCAATAAAGAAAATTCAATGAAGTGTGCTTTTCTGAGTAAAGCTCTATTGGCACCTAATGTTCGCATTAAAGCCCCTTCATAAATCCTACTGTCTAGAGATGAATTAACGGCTGCAAATAACACGGTAAATCCTGCGAGTAAGGCAAAATACAATAAATAATTAATAGCCTCCGTTAATTGAGTCAAGATGGTTTTAAATTGTTTTAATAGAGCATCTACCTCTAGCACTGTAATACTGGGATATTTTTTGACTAATGTATTGAGGATATTTTTATTTTCTTCTGCAATATAAAAACTGGTGATATAAGTGCTGGGGTAATCAGCTAGAGTCATAGGTGAAAAAACCATATAAAAATTGGGTTTCATGGTATCCCACTTAACACTACGAATATGAGATACCGTGGCATGTTGTTGTTGACTTCCAATCGTAAAAGTTAGTTTATCACCTAAGTAAATTTTTAAGCTTTTCGCCAATTTGTGTTCTACAGAAACCTCGCCATAAACGGATGGCTGCCATAAACCTGACACTGTTTTATTATCATGCGGTAAGGTCTTAGCCCAAGTTAGGCTTAAGTCACGGTGCGTTGCCCTTTCCCCTTGTGAATCTTTACTGACTATTTTTTGGACGGGAATATCGTTAATTTTTACCAGCCTGCCTCGAACGACTGGAAAAAAATCGATATTTTTAATATTATGTTGCCGCAAAGTTTGCTTAAAAGGAGCGACTTGAGTTGGAAAAACATTAAGGACAAAATAGTTGGGCGCTTGGTCTGGTAATTGGTTCTGCCAATCATTTAATAAATCAGTTCTGACGGTATAACTTAGTATCATGGCCACCAGTGTAATACTAAAGGCAAGAGTTTGATTGACAGTCATTTTTGGATTTTTTAATAACCCTTGTAAGCCGAAACGCCAACTTAAACTCACAAAGGGTAATAGACGGCGCGCTTGAATTAATAGGGCATAAAGGATAATTCCTGCGACTAAGGTGGTTATTATTCCACCGCCAATAATGCTTGCTGTCATTTTAAGGTCTTGAGTATATTGCCAAATAAGCAGCGATATTAAAGATAAAGACAAGCTATAAACTAACCATGCACTTGTGGGTAAAGGAGCTAGCTCTCGTCGTAAAACACGCAAGGGCGATACTTTTTTTAGACGTAATAAAGGCGGTAAAGCAAAGCCTAATAAAATAAATAAGCCGGTAAGAAAACCTAAAATAACGGCAATAAAACTGGGATTAGCGACTTTTGAGGGAAGCAAATCTCGTAATAAATGAAACAGTGTTTCTTGGGCAAACCAGCCAAATAGACTGCCTAAAGCACTGGAAGCAATACCCAGTATCAGAAATTGACAGAGGAATAGCCAAAGGATTTCAGATTGTTTGCAGCCTAAACAACGTAATATAGCAGTCGCATTAAAATGACGTTCGCTATAACGACGGGTTGACATTGCTATAGCCACACCTGCAATTAAGATAACTACAATACTGGATAAGCCTAGGTATCTTTCTGCTCGGGTTAAAGCACTGCCTAATTCAGGACGGTCTGCATGAATATCCATCAAACGTTGAGAGACATTTAAATGGGGTTTGACCCAGCGATTAAATTTATCCAGAGCGTCAGTTGAACCGCTAAATTGAAAAAAATAATGTACATGGCTGCCTGGCTTTAAGACTTGAGTAGCTTCTAAATCAGCATCATTAATCATCACACGAGGCGATAAGCTATAAAGGTCTCCTCGTTTGTCAGGTTCATAAGTCAGAACTTGGCTAATAGTCAGTGATTTTTCACCGACAATTAATGAATCGCCCAATTTTAGTTTTAGTGCTGATAATACGCGTTTTTCTAGCCATGCCTCCCCTTTTGCAGGCCCTTGATGCTTGATTATTTGTTCATTGTAATTATCTGATTGCGTGGTTTTTAAAACACCTCGTAATGGATAGTGACTACTGACCGCTTTTACACCCGAAAGTAGCAGTTCATCATTTTCAATTAACACGGTAGAAAACTCAGCAGTTCGGGCTTGTTTTAAACCTAGGGATTGTGCTTTCTTTAACCAATGAGGAGGAATTAATGTTGAACTGGTAATAGCTAAATCAGCGGCTAAAAATTCAGCGGCTTGTGTACTCATGGTGCGATGTAAGCGGTCAGCAAATAAACTAATCGCAGTTGAACTGGTGACCGCAATAATTAAGGCTAAAACCAGAATTGTGAGCTCACCACTGCGCCCATCCCGTAGTAATAGCCGTAATGCAAGGCTAAAGCGACTCATAACATTTTTCCTGCTTCTAGTTTGATTGTTCGTTGGCAACGTGCTGCCAAGGCATTATCATGAGTGACTAAAACTAAGGTGGTTTGTTTTTCCTGGTTGAGCTCAAATAATAAATCAATAATATGCTCACCTGTTTTACTATCTAGATTACCTGTGGGTTCATCAGCAAATAAAATGGCAGGTTCAGTAACGAAAGCACGGGCAAGCGCGACGCGTTGTTGTTCACCCCCTGATAATTTCATTGGGGTATGAGTTAAACGATGGCTTAGCCCTACTCTGTCTAAGAGTTTTGTTGCAGAAGCTTTGGCATTTTTATCGCCCCTTAATTCAAGGGGGAGCATGACATTTTCAAGTGCAGTAAAACTGGGTAATAATTGAAAAGATTGAAACACAAATCCCACTAATTGATTACGCAATTCAGCACGGCCATCCTCGCTCATTGTGGTTATATTTTTACCTTTAATTTTAGTCAGACCTTCTGAGGGAGTATCTAATCCTGCCAGTAAACTGAGTAAAGTCGATTTTCCTGAACCCGATGCGCCAACAATCGCTATACTTTCAGCTGATTTGATTGTTAACGTAACTGATGACAAGATGCACAAAGGGCCATCAGAAGTGGGAACAGTTTTTCCTAGGTTTTCTGTTTCAATAATATTTAACTGAGATTGTGTCATGTCTAAAATTTGTTTTACCTTAATAATTACCCTATTTTCAACTACCTTGATGGCTAAATCAATTGTAGTTTTAGGCGATAGTATTAGTGCAGGTTATGGATTAAAAGTGGGTCAAGGGTGGGTTTCTTTATTACAGAAAAAGTTCAATAATAAAGATAAACCTTATATTCTATTTAATGAAAGTATAAGTGGTGATACCACCGCTGGTGGTTTGGCGCGTATAGATGATGCCTTGTCTAGGCATAAGCCTGAATGGGTTTTATTAGAATTAGGGGCTAATGACGGTCTGCGAGGCTTATCCCCCAAATTAATGAAACGTAATTTAGCTGAAATGGTTAAGCGATCACAAAACACGGGCGCTAAAGTACTGTTATTAAGTATGAGAATCCCACCCAATTACGGTAAACGTTATGTTGATATGTTTTATATGGTTTATCCCCAGTTAGCTAAGGAACTGGATATTCCTTTCGTGCCTTTTATTTTAGAAGATGTGGCCTTAGTTGAAGAAATGATGCAAAAAGATGGTTTGCATCCTAATGCCAAGGCACAGCCCATTATTGCAGATAAAATATGGGAGTATTTAAATCCCATATTAGAAAATTAAAAACATAAGGCGATGATGCCCATTTTACTCGCGTTTAGCGTTATAATTGGCTATTTTCACCCTGTAGTACTCTTATAGAGATTATTAATGACTGTTTTAACACTAAAAAAAGCCAACCTAATTATTCATGGTGCATTATCAAAAGCCCGTCAATTAAACCTAGCACCTTTAACTGTGGTGGTATTAGATGAAAATGGCTTTTTAAAGGCAATGCAAAGAGAAGATGGCGCGACGATATTAAAACAGGATATTGCCACTGCAAAAGCATGGGGTGCGGTTAATATGGGGATGTCATCACGTAGTTTAGGTGTGGTAGCACAACAACGCCCTGATTTTATGAATGCATTAGTTGATATAGCCAAGGGGAAGGTCATGCCAGTCCCTGGTGGTGTTTTAATTCGTGATGAGGACAATAATATTATTGGCTCAGTAGGTGTGAGTGGTGATGTCTCTGATCAAGATGAGCGAAGTGCTGTTGCGGGTATTAAAGAAGCTGGGTTTATTGCTGGGATTTAATTGAATAAATAGGCTCTTGGTTTTATAAGATTCGCTCTTCTAAAATCAAGAGTTATTTAGTTTTATTAATTTTGGCTGATTATTTTGCAGAACAATGAAGGCAATGACTGGAAAGAGGGGCTGCTTTTAAATAGTCCTTTTTTATTGGCTGCCCACAAATCAAACAAATTCCATACGTACCGCTGTCAATTTTAGATAGGGCTTGTTTTATATTATTGACGTCGTTTTGTATCGAACTTTCTAAGGAATATTCTGCTAAGTTAGTGTTATCAGTTAATTGTTCTGAAGTGTTTTGTGTATTAGTCTCTTCAATACTCAATTTATTATCAGTAATTTTTTCTAACCCATCATCAATATCTTCAAGCATATTGATAAGATTTTTACGCACTTGTTTAAATTCTTCCACAATCTTAGGCTTTAACATTGTTTATAATGATTATTGATTTTACCTATTTCTTGAATACCCCTGCAATTTTTTATCTAAGATAGATAAAATTTAATCTATACTGATTATCAATTAATAAAACGAAACTTGTTAGATGGATAATGAACTTAAAGCATTACTCGCCTCAGCTAATGAAATAATTTTAGGCAAAGAGCAGCAAATTAAATTGGCTGTTTGTTGCTTATTAGCTAAAGGCCATTTATTGATTGAAGATGTACCTGGAGTGGGCAAAACAACGCTCTCCCATACAATAGCAAAATTATTAGGCCTGAATTATCAACGGATTCAATTTACTAGTGATATTTTGCCTGCTGATATTATAGGTGCATCAATTTTTAACATAGAAAATAGTGAATTTACTTTCCATTCAGGCCCTATTTTTAATCAAATGATTTTGGCTGATGAGATTAACCGTTCTACGCCTAAAGCACAAAGTGCTTTATTAGAGGCAATGGAAGAGCAGCAGGTGACTGTAGAAGGTAAAACTTACCCCTTACCTAAGCCTTTTTTTGTTATTGCTACTCAAAACCCATCTCACCAGATAGGGACATTCCCTTTACCAGAATCACAGCTAGACCGGTTTTTAATGCGTATTGAACTAGGTTATCCTGACAGGAAGGCAGAAAGAGAGTTATTGAAAGGCGGCCAGCGTTATAAAATGATTGATGATTTATCAACAAAAGTACAGCCAGAACAATTGGCGATGATGCAGCAACAAGTATCAGAAGTCTATGTTTCGCCTGCTGTGTTAGATTATTTACAAGATTTAATCAGTTTTACCCGAGAATCGACAGATTTTCATAGTGGCTTATCACCAAGAGCTGGACTGGCTTTGTTAACAGCGGCAAAAGCATGGGCATATATGGAGGGGCGGCAAGCTGTTTTACCAGATGATGTGCAGCGCGTTTTGCCTTCAGTTGCAGGGCATAGATTACGTTCGGGAAGTATAGACTCCAATGCTATAGTGGCTCCTTTACTCGAACATGTTGCTGTTTCTTAAGTGGCTTTAAGTTTAAAAGATCGCTTTAAGTTAAGCCGCTTTATTTCAGGAGGCAAGGCGACAAAGCAAAAAATTAAGCTAGGGCATCAAAATATTTTTATTTTACCAACTTTAAGAGGCCTAGGGTTTGTTGTTCTGATTTTTATACTGTTACTGATCGCTTTTGTTTATAACAATAATCTGGCTTATTTATTAGGTTTTTTATTAGCTAGTGTTTTTTTTATTAGCATTTTACATAGTTTTAAGTCTTTAGCTGGGTTAGTGATCAGTCAAAGTCATTGCCAATCTGTATTTGCAGGAGAAGCGGTAGGGTTTGAAATAATTGTTGATAATCCAAATGATATTGATCGATTAAATTTACAAGTAAAATTAGAATCTGTTTTGTCATTTTGTTTAAAGGCACAAGAAAAAAATCACATGATGCTTTATTTAGCGAGTGATAAAAGAGGCTGGCTTGATATTAAGACAGTGACTTTATCAAGCACTTATCCCTTTGGTTTTTTTCGTGCATGGTCTCCATTACATTTTTCAGCGAGAGCATTGGTTTATCCAAAAGCTACTGAGGTTGAACTGCCTTTTCCAGAGGCTGAAGAAGGAAATACTAAGTCGGTACTTACTCAACAGAGTACAAAAGGGAGTGAAGACTTTTATGGGTTAAAAGAATATCAAGCGGGTGATCCTGTTCGTCATATCCATTGGAAAGCCTTTGCTAAGGGGCAAGGGCTTTTTAGTAAGCAATATGGCGGCGGAGATAATTTATCAGAATTGTGGCTCAATTATGATCAAGCAGCAGGACATAATGTAGAGGAACGTTTAAGTCAATTATGCCGCTGGGTGATCGACGCTGAAAAAACGGGGCTAAAATATGGTTTTACGGTTGCTGGAGTAAAATTAGAACCCAATCATGGCATAGTTCATTATCAAAAGTGTTTATCTGCTTTAGCCTTATTTTAGTCTAATACCAAGGCTTTAAAAGTAATAACATGGCTTGTTTTGAGGATAAAACTCACGAAAAGTGTTGTTATTACAAGGAAAATTAATTAGAAATAAATTGAATAATTGATAATTTATGCTAAATTTAATTTAAATTGATTTGGTTACAAAGGAAAGCTTAAATGAAATGTTTGGTTGTGGATGACAGCAAAATGTCACGGATGATGTTAAAAAAAATAATTGGTGGGGCGCATCCTGACTGGGAGATTGTTGAAGCAGCTGATGGACAACAAGCTGTCGATTTAGCAAAAGGGTCTGAGCTCGATATTATACTTTTAGATTTCAACATGCCAGTTATGGATGGCGGACAAGCGGCTGAAATATTAAGACCACTATTTCCCAATGCAAAAATGGCATTTTTAACGGCCAATATTCAAGATTCTATAAAAAACCTAGCCATAAAGCTTAAAGTTGATTTTATTCCTAAACCTATTACAGAAAAAAAGGTTTTGTTGTATGTCGGGTAAAGAGACTATTTTAGACGAGTTTTATATTGATGCTGTTGCTGAGGTCTTAAATATAGGCATGGGCAGTGCCGCTGCTTCTTTGAGTGAAATGATCTCAGATGAAGTTAAATTAAGTGTGCCTGGTGTTGAGTTTGTCACTCGTGTTGTTGCGGCGGAGCATATTGGTAAAAAAGCTAAAACTGATGTGAGTGGTGTTCACCAGAACTTTCAAGGTGCATTTGGCGGTGATGCCATGTTGTTATTCCCTGAGGAACAAAGTCTTCAGTTAGTACGTGCGGTATTACAACAAGATGATATGACCTTAGAGGACTTATCTGAAATGGAGCAGGAAGCCATGACAGAAATTGGTAATGTCATTCTTAATTCTTGCCTATGCAGTATGGCTGATATGTTTGGAAAAGAGATGCGAGGTGAAATTCCTGAATTTGTACAGGGATCTATAGATCAAGTACTTAACGATGAAAAAGGCACTGAAAATACTGAAGCTATTGTCTTATTATTAAATATGGAATTTTCTGTTGATAAAAAAAATATTCAGGGGTATGTGACCTTTTTGATGGATATGGCCGAGGTCAATCAATTGAAAGCAAATATTCAAGAATTTTTAGGCGAATAGGTTAAAAAGTATGTCAATTAATCAAACATTAATTGATTCAGAGTCTATTTATAAACATATTTTTTTAGAAAGTGAAAGTGGCTTAATTGTTATTGATTCATCATTTAACTTAGTTAACTGGAATCCTTGGCTTAGTAAACATAGTGGTATTAAGGTACAAGATGTAAAAGGTCTTAGTCTTCTTAAAATTTTCCCCATTTTAAATAACAGTAGTGTTGAGCGAGGATTTAAATCAGCACTATCTAATAGCATGTCCTCAGTTGTTTCTCACACTCTAAATCGTCATCCATTTCCTCTTCAAAATATTACAGGCCAATTATTACAGCAACAGATTATGATTAAACCCATAATTTTAGATAATAAACAGCGATATTGTTTAATTCAAATTATAGATGTGAGCGCGGGTTTTAACCGTGAAAAACAATTAATTGAACAGTCAATGCGGACAAAGGCAATGACTGAAAAATTATCACAAGAAAAAGAGCGTGCTCAAGTTACCTTAAATTCAATTATCGATGCAGTTATTACTACTGATGAGCATGGATTTATTCTGTCAATGAATCCAGTGGCGGAGACATTAACGGGTGTTTTTGAAAATGATGTTCAGAATCAAAATGTCGCGCAAATTTTTAAATTAATTAATGAAGAAACACGTAAACCAGTGGCCTGTCCTGTTGAGGAGTGTTTAGAATCAGGTCATATTATTTCTAATGACAAAGAGCATATTTTAATTGGGGCTTCATCTCGGTTTGCAATTAATGATTCTGTTTCTCCCATTATTGATGATGATGGGCTTATGCTTGGTACGGTTTTAGTTTTTAGGGATGTGACGCGTTCGCGAGCATTATCTGCAGAGTTAAATTGGCAAGCATTACATGATCCGTTGACAGGGTTAGCAAATCGTCGACAATTTGAGATAGAGATGGGAGAGCTGCTAGATAAAGCAAAAGTAGACAAGAAGCATCATCATTTACTCTACTTAGATTTAGATCAATTTAAAGTGGTGAATGATACCTGCGGACATGATGCGGGTGATGAATTATTAAAACAAATTACACAAGCTTTAGATAAAAAACTGCGTCAATCTGATGTTTTATCTCGCTTAGGAGGAGACGAATTTGGTGTGCTGCTCGAGAGTTGTGACTCAGAAAATGCCCTTGCAGTCGCTAATAATTTAAGACAAGCGGTAGAAGAATTTCGTTTTGGATGGCAAACTCACTCTTTTAAAATTGGTGTGAGTATCGGTGTTGCTGAAATTACTGGAGAAGAAGCGAAAGCTTCCGAAATATTGAGTGCTGCTGATGCTGCCTGTTATGTCGCGAAAGAAAGCGGCCGAAACAGAGTTTGTTTTCATGAGACGAATGCATCAGCATCTTTAACACATCAACAAGAAATGCAATGGGTTTCACGGTTACAAGCGGCTCTGGATAAAGGAGCTTTTGATTTATTTTTGCAAAGGATACAATGTGTTCGTAATAAAGTAACTGTCACTGATCACTATGAAGTTTTATTAAGAATGATTGGTGAAAATGGTGAAATTATTCCACCAGGCGCTTTTTTACCAGCTGCTGAAAGGTTTAATTTGATAGGAAGTATTGATACATGGGTTATTGAAAATGTATTTAAAAAACTAGAGAGACTTAAAGCGGCTAATAAATGTCCAGAGAATTTAAAATTATCAATAAATTTATCTGGAACATCAATGGCAAACAATGCCATATTAGAAAAAATTACTTGTTTATTGGACGAATCAACTGTTCCTGCAGATTGTTTTTGTTTTGAAGTGACTGAAACAGCAGCGATAGCAAATTTAAAAGAGGCCACTATTTTCTTAACAAGTTTACGTGAAAAGGGCTGTAAAATTGCCTTAGATGATTTTGGTAGTGGACTTTCATCCTTTGCTTATTTAAAAGAATTACCTATTGATTATTTAAAGATTGATGGTTTATTTGTTAAAGATATTGCTGTTGATAATATTGACAAAGCTTTTGTTGAATCAATTAACCAGATTGGTCATGTCATGGGGTTGGAAACCATTGCTGAGTTTGTTGAAAATGATGAAATACTGGAAATACTCACTGATATTGGAGTGAACTATGCACAAGGCTATGGTATTCACAAGCCATGTGCTTTTGATGATATATTGTCAGTAGTTTAAATTTTTTATTTTTTGCCTGGCAAAGGTTTTTTCTTATTGCTAATTTACTTTGTTGATCTAGATTTTAGAGACATTTTCACTAATTGAGAGTGTGAAAATAGAACGATAAGACAAGCAATAAAAATAGATATAAATGTTTCACCTATAAAGATGATGCTAATGGCAAAGCCCAATATATAGCCAATTAGCCCGACTATAGCCCACTTTATGCCATTTTCTTTGTTATTTCGTGCTGAATGAAAAAAATAAATGACAGTGATAATCGCTGGCAATAAAATTACCATTGCTTCCCCCTTTTTTAGTTAAATACATTGATTTGCAATCAAATCTGGTTAGAATCATACCACTCATCCCTACATTTTTAAAAATAGTGAGATAAAAATGAATCGTCTGCTTAAAATCATATTATCAATTATTGCGCTAATTATTGGATTAATTGTCGCCGCAGTCATCATTTTACCCTTGCTAGTATCGCCAAATGACTTTAAACCACAAATTCAGACAGCTGTTAAAGATGCAACAGGAAGAGAGTTAGTAATAGAAGGTGACCTTGAATTATCAGTATTTCCTTGGATTGGTGTTTCTACTGGAAAAATAACATTAAGCAATGCTGAGAATTTTTTAACCCCCTTCTTTGCTGAAGTTGAAGAAAGCAATGTAAAAGTTAAATTATTGCCTTTATTGTCTAAAGAGATTGAAGTCAGCCGTATAGTGTTTAAAGGTTTAGTTTTAAATTTAGCTAAAAATAAGCAGGGTGTCAGTAATTGGGATGACTTATCTAAAAAAGAAAATAGTGATGCAACAGAGCCTCCAACTGATTCAAAGGGTAGTACAAAGGCTTTACCTTTAGCTGCTTTGGCAATTGGTGGTATTTCAATTGAACAGGCTAAAGTGAGTTGGGATGATCAGCAGAAAGGGCAATATACTGAAATTACAGATTTTAATTTTAGTTCGGGTAAATTAGCTTTTGATCAAGCCGTTAAAGTTGCTTTATCTTTAACAATTAATAATAAAGAACCTGCAATCACTGAGTCAATTAACTTTACGACGGATTTAATATTTAATAAGAAGTTAGATATTTTTAAGTTAAATAGCTTTAATCTTGAAAGTGTTACTGAAGGTAATGATATACCAGGGGAAAAGCTTAAGGTTAACTTGTTAGCTGATATTGCAATTGATTTAACTCAGCAAATTTTAAATATATCAGAACTAAAGCTAAGCACGGGTAAGTTTATGTTATCTGCTGATATTAAAGGGACACAAATTATAGATAACCCTGCTTTTGAAGGGCCAATTAAAATTGCTGAATTTAATCTTGCTAAGTTTATGCAAAAAATGTCTATGCCTTTGCCAGAAATGCAAGATGCCAGTGCGCTGAGTAAATTATCTGCAAGCTTAGTGTTACAAGCAACATCAGATTCTGCAGCGCTTAATCATATAGTTGTTAAATTTGATGACACAACATTAAAGGGATTTGGTCAAATTAATAATTTTTCAAAACCTGCTGTGAAATTTGATATTGATATTGATTCTGTTGATGCTGACAGATATTTAGCTCCTATAAAAGAAGGCTCATCTTCAAAAACAATAGCTACACCAGCAAGTGCTGCAGCAGCCAGTGCGGGTTTATTTCCTGTTAAAACATTAAGAGAACTTAATGCTAATGGGCAAATAAAAGTCGCTAAATTCAAGGTTAATCAATTAACGATGAAGGAATTGAGTTTTAAGTTAAAAGCAAAGCAAGGAATTATCAATACTGAACAAGCCATTAAGCAATTTTATCAAGGTAAGTACCAAGGAAAAACTTCGATCAATGTGCAAAAAAGAATACCGAGTATTGCTTTAAATGAACATTTATTAAAGGTTGATATTGGTTCTTTATTAAATGATATGCAAGATGAAGCAAAAATGAGTGGCATAGTTAATGTTGATGCCATACTTAAAGGTTATGGAAATTCAACTGCGGCAATTAAATCATCACTTAATGGCAAGGCGAGTTTTAATTTTAATAATGGTGTGATTAAAGGGTTTAATTTACAAAAAATAATTGATAGCGCGGAGTCTTTAATTAATGGCAAGGCTTTGCCGACTGGAAACAAAAATGATCAAACAGTTTTTTCAATTATGAAGGGTACGGCTAATATTAATAAAGGAGTGCTAAATAATGATGATTTATATATGGAGGCGTCTAAATTACGCGTCAATGGTAAAGGAACCGTAAACTTGGCATCAGATAAATTAAGCTATAAAATTAACGCTAAATTATTAAAAACAATAGGTTCAGTAACCGAAGCAGAAAAAATTAAAGGACTCCCTGTTGTTATTAATGTAGGGGGGACTACTGCGAAACCTTCTTATCAGCTTGATATTGCAACGATGTTATTAGAAAAAAATAGCGAAAAGATTAATAAGAAGAAAGATGAGTTATTGAAAAAACTTGATGAAGAAATTGCGCCTGGTCTAGGTGATTTAATCAAAAGTTTTTTGTAAAAAAATACAATTATCACACAAAGGTGCAAAGACTCAGAGATGAGTAAGTTCTTTTCTTTCTATCTCTGTGGTTTTGTATGAACAAGTTTTTTAATTTAATGATATTTCTCCTTACCCCTCAATTATTTTAAATGTCCCCAGAAATTTTCCAAAAAAAGATTCTTAGAT
>Ga0209826_1000269_pt1 | contig 37799 bp, 32 predicted proteins | sample GOMGulsemesocosm_5_FD_184637 | JGI IMG/M metagenome (GOLD analysis project Ga0209826, IMG submission 184637) | Methane-oxidizing microbial communities from mesocosms in the Gulf of Mexico - GOM15C Gulf of Mexico (SPAdes) (version 2) | ecosystem: Environmental > Aquatic > Marine > Cold seeps...
ACAACAACGGCCAATTGGGACAACAATAATGTGACTGCTACTGATAATGCTGTTAACTGATTATTACTTCTTTGCGTGGAAATCATTTGTTCGGAAGTGGAAATCAACTGTTTTTTAAATCGTGTATAAGCATTAAATGCTTTAAGTTCTGCTAGGTTTTGTAATATTTCAATTTGCTCTATTTTAAATTTTGCAGCTTGTTCTGTGATTTTTTCCGCCCCTTCTTTTCCTAGTCTATTAAACAACCAAGGGATAAACACGGCAGTGACCAATAAAATAAACAAAACAAATACACTGAAATAAAGTGAATAATAAGCGATAAAACTAACAACAATTGCTCCTCCTAATAAAGCAATAATGATAGGAGAACATAATCTTAGATATAAAGCATCTAAAGCATCAATATCTTGAGTCAGACTTTGTAATAAATCAGCACTCTGTCTTGTTGCTAAGCGCCCAGGTGCCAGAGGAATAAGTTTTGCAAAAAACCACTGCCTAATTTCCGCTAAAACTCTAAAGGTTGCTTCATGAGTCACCACACGTTCAGCATATCGGCCTAATGTTCTAATAATGGCTAATGCTCTTATCTCAGCGGCAGGTTGCATAAAATTAAAAGTAATAGCCACGCCATCGGGTGCGAGTAGTCCTGCAATAGCTGAAGATGTTATAAACCAACCCGACAGCGTTAATAGGGTAATTGAAGCTAATGAGGTTATTAAAGCCAATATGATGCCTGAGACTAACCAAAACTTATAAGGCTTAAATAGTTTTAGGAAAAACAGTAAATCCTTCATGTTAAATTGACCACTCTATCCATTCTGGCAATGACTTCTGGGTCATGGCTGGCAATAATCAAGGTGATATCTTTAAATAAAAGATCAATGACATCCAGCAATCTTTTTTTAGTGAGTTGATCTAAATGAGCGGTAGGCTCATCTAATAATACAATAGGTGAATGTTTGATAAAGGCACGTGCCAAGGCAATACGTTGAACTTGTCCGCCAGATAATCCGTAGCCTTTTTCTCCCACTAAAGTATCTAAACCTTTTTCTAAATATTGACTGTAATCAGTAACACCAGCAAGCTCAGCTGCGGTATGAATTTGTTGTTCAGATAAACGATGATCTAATAAACTAATATTATCTTTAATAGAGGCATAAAAAATATTAGATAGCTGACTAGCCCAGGCAATATTATTTTGCGTATTGTGTTGACTAGCCACTTCGCCATTAACTAAAACCAAACCATCTGTAGGTTGTTCAAACCCTAGCAGCAGATTAAATAAAGTTGTTTTACCTGCACCTGATTCACCTATTAATGCAATTTTTTCACCTACTTTAATTTGTAAAGAAAGCGAATGAATCACTTTTTTTTGCTGATATTCTTTTACAACATCTTTCAGTTCAATAATAAACTTAGCTGGCTGAGTATTATTTAACTCAGTAGGTTTCTTTATTTCATGTTGCTCTAAAACTTTTAATATGTGATCAGCAGCGCCCACAGCAGCGGCTTTATCATGATAATAAACTGATAATTGTTTTAATGGGTTAAAAAATTCAGGCGCTAATAACAAAACAAACAAGGCTTCTTGTAGATTAATATTGATAGCTGGGCCAAACCGTATCAACCCCAACAAACCCAGACCTACATAAACGGCCACTAAAGCAACAGCAACGGCGCTAAAAAATTCTAAGACAGCCGAGGAAAGAAATGCAATACGTAAAACATCCATCGTCTTTTCTCGAAAATGTGTTGAAACTCGTCCAATCGTTTGTAACTCTGCTTCTGCTTGACCAAATAATTTAAGCGTGGCGAGCCCTTGTAATCGATCCAAAAAATAACCGCTCATTTTTGCCATAGCCAAAAATTGATTACGATTTGCTGAAGCTGCACCCATACCAATTAATGCCATAAAAACGGGGATTAAAGGCCCCGTCACTAAAAAAATAACAGCGACCACCCAATTAACAGGAAAAACCACAGCAATCATTATTAAAGGTAATACCAACACGATAATTTGTTGAGGTAAATAACGTGAAAAGTAATTTTCTAAAGCTTCTGTATGCTCTAAAGTGGTAGTTGCTAACTCGCCACTGTGTTGCTGTTTTTTAAAGGCTGACTCTAATTGGGGAAATTTATTGAGCAATTGCTCCCGAACAGAAGCTTTAACTTTTTCAGCCACTTTAAATCCGATAATGGGAAAATAATAACTGCAAAAACTTCTTAAAATAACAATTAAAATCAAACAAAGAAATACTGTCATTAAGCTTTGTATCGCTTGCTTTTCAATCACTAATTGGTGAATAATAAAGGCAAATAAAGCCGACTGAATAATAATTAAAAGACCATTAACAATACCTATTAAAGCAGTTAAATTAACTAATCGCTGCACTGCTTTTTTCTGTTGTTTTAGCCAGTCTTGACAATGTTTCTCTCTGATATTATTTTCATCATAAGCGGCTTGATCTTCTTCAATGAACATTATTTTCCTAAAAGTGACATTTATTAATTGTTTGTTATTCAAGTAGCAATATAAACCCTGATTATAATTTAACAGGCATTTTGCAGGAGCGTCCGCCAATGTCATTCAAATAAGAAAAATGTAGGTTGGATTAGCGGCAGCGTAATCCGGCAAGTCTTTGAAAAATGGTGGATAACGCTATCGCTAATCCCCCCTACAAAAGCCGCCCCTTAACTTAACAACATTGGAGCGTCCGCCCTCGGCGCGATTTATTAGAAAAAAGAGCATTATTTTATTCGCGCCGAGGGCGGACGCTCCTACCAACTATTATTAATCTTTAGAATAATTAATAAAATGCTAGAAATAATCCAACTCCCCGTATTAAATGATAATTATATTTATCTTATCCACGAACCTGCTTCAGCTAAAACAGCTGTCATAGATCCAGCTGTTAGTCAGCCTGTTTTGGATATTTTAAAACAAAAAAACTGGTCGCTAAACTTCATTCTCAATACGCATCATCATCATGACCATATTGGAGCCAATTTAGAATTAAAAAAAGCAACAAACTGTCAAATAATCGCTGCAGAAGCGGATCGACATAGAATCCCTGATATTGATATTACCGTTAAAGAGAATGATATTTTTAATTTAGGTAACGAAGTCATCAAAGTTATTGAAACACCGGGTCACACATCAGGCCATATCATTTTTTATTTGGAAAATAGCCATAAACTATTTTGTGGTGACACTTTATTTTCTATGGGATGTGGACGTTTATTTGAAGGTTCTGCTAAACAAATGTGGCATTCATTGCAAAAAATTAAAGCTTTACCCAAGCAGACTCAAATTTATTGTACTCATGAATACACACAAGCCAATGGCGCATTTGCGATAACGCTTGAACCTAATAATAAAGCCTTACAACAACGGATACAGCAAGTTAATCAACTTAGAAAAGAGAATATTCCCACTGTACCTAGTTCTTTAGAACTGGAATTAATGACCAACCCTTTTCTTAGAGAAGATAGCCTAGCTTTACAACAAACCATCAAAATGCAGAATAAATCGACCATAGAAATTTTTACTAAAATAAGGCAATTAAAAGATAGTTTTTAACCTAACTCCTCCTCAAGGGCCATAGGTATCTATACAATTTAGGAGCTTGCGCTCTTAAGCCCTCTCCTCAGGTGGGGAGAGGGTTTGGGTGAGGGGGGTAAATAATTCTCTTCTTCAAATTTTCTTTTATTTTCAAAGAGATTAAAAAGCAAGGAATAGAGAACCTTCTTCTTATTCCCCTCACCCAACCCTTCTCCCCTCTTGGGGCGAGGGCTTAAAGCACCTTGTAGTATGATTAAGGACTGGCTGAAGCTTATACGTAATCAGGAAAAATCAGAGTAATTAATCTCTTTATTCTTCATTCAGACTATAAAAATACACCGTTGCACCAATAACAGCTGCTGGTGCAACTACTATATTTAACACAGGAATAGACAGGCCTAATACAGTTAATCCTCCAAAACTCAACACACTCAGTCGTCTCGTTTTAGCTTGTTCTTTTTGTTGTGCAAACAATAGCCCTTTATTTTCCAAAGGGTAAGCCATAAATTCCAGCCCTATGCCCCAAGCACCAAATAATGCCCATAAAAAGGGCGCTATTAAATTAATACCTGGAATAATAAATAGAATTGATAGAGGTATCATTCGACTGACTAAATATCCCATACGACCTAGCTCTGCCCAAAGTACCTGACTCACTTTTTGCTCAGCCGCCGTACTTTTCTCACCAGAAATCAACTCCAGTGTTTTAATGGATAATTGACTATAAAAAGGCGCTGCAATTAAATTAGCCAAAATAGTAAAGGTAAAAAAACCAATAATTGAAAAACTAATAAAAAACAAAGGCCATATTAGCCATTCCAGCCAAGATAACCATGATGGAATAAATTCTGTAATTAAGTCTGCAATATAGACATAGCCTAAGCTAATGGCAATACTGTATAGCACCACATTAATTAAGACAGGAATCAATAAATACTTGCGTAATTCAGCTTTAGCTAATAATTTTAACCCTTTCAGTAAACAGTTCACTGCATGTACAGGGCTGGTTGATTTTTCTTTTAAATTTATCATTGTAAATGTTTAACTCCATTTTCTGCTGGATGATGAACCACACCTTTCTCTGTCACAATCGCAGTAATTAAATTAGCTGGAGTCACATCAAAAACAGGATTCCATGCACTCACCACTGAATCATCATTGATATAACAATCGGCTAAAAGTTCATTTTGATGGCGTTGTTCAATATCTATTCCTTCGCCCGATTCCATTGCAAAATCAATGGTTGAAACAGGTGCAACCACCATCATTTTCACACCATGCTGCTTTGCCAGGACGGCTAGAGAATAAGTCCCTATTTTATTCGCCACATCACCATTAGCGGCAATTCTATCTGCACCCACTATAATCCAATCTAATTTCCCAGACTTCATTAACCACGCAGCGGCTGAATCTGCAATCAAAGTAGCCGCAATATCATCTTGGGCTAATTCCCAAACAGTTAAGCGCGCACCCTGTAACCACGGGCGAGTTTCTCCTGCATAAATTTCATTTAAGCCGCGTTTATGTGCACTTCTAATTACCCCTAAAGCCGTACCATAACCTCCCGTTGCCAATGCGCCCGCATTACAGTGCGTCATCACCGTTTGTTGCTCTTTAATTAAGTCTGCACCTAATTCACCCATGGTTTGATTGGCTTTAATATCATCAGCATGAATTTGTATGGCAGCCTGTTTCAAAACTTGAATAGGGTTTCCAGTCTGTTGATTTAACAGTTGCTGCATTTTTTCTAATGCCCAAAATAGATTAACTGCAGTTGGACGTGAATTTGCCAGAATTTCAATATCACTAGTAACTTTGTCTTTCCAGTTTGCTGCTGAATCTGAATAATGCGTCATCACAGACAATGTCACACCATAAGCCGCTGCAATGCCAATAGCAGGCGCACCTCTGACTCGCATTGTAGCAATGGATTCAGCCACTCCAACGGCATCAGTATATTCATCAAAGATAATGTCTTCTGGCAACGCGCGTTGATCCAGTACTTTTAGACTGTCTCCTGTCCATTCAAGAGCTTGAACCTTCAATTCATTCTTCACATTCATTTTTTATCACACATCATTTATATATCGTTATAATTCAACACTTCATGCTTTAGCCTTGTGATACTTAAAATAATAGGAAATCAATCAATGAAAGTCGACCTACTCATTCAAGCACGCTGGATTATACCTGTTGAAGATGATTCAGTAACCCATGAAAACTATGCTTTAGTGATTAATAACGGCAAAATCATTGATTTACTGCCTATTGAACAGTCCGAACAAAAATATCAGGCAACCACGATTGAAAAGATGCCTAACCATGCCCTTATCCCTGGGTTAATCAATAGTCATACCCATGCCAGCATGTCTTTAATGCGGGGGATTGCCGATGATTTACCTTTAATGGACTGGCTACAAAACCATATCTGGCCCTTAGAACAAAAATGGATGAGTGAAGCCTTTGTCAGAGATGGCACTGATTTAGCCATTGCTGAAATGATTCGCGGTGGTACTACCTGTTTTAATGATATGTATTTCTTCCCTGATATTACCGCGCATCAGGCAATTAAGCAGGGTATGCGCGCCAGTGTTGGTTTAATTGTTATCGACTTCCCTACTATTTGGGCTGAAAACAGTGAATCCTATATTGAAAAAGGCTTGGCATTACATGACCAATTACGTCATGAACCCTTAATTACAACAACATTTGCCCCTCATGCTCCCTATACAGTATCAGATGAACCTTTAACTAAAATACGCACATTTGCAAATGAGCTTGAGTTACAAGTCCATATGCACCTTCATGAAACCGAACATGAAGTACTGGAACAGCAACAAAAAACTAATCAAACGCCTATCCAGCGCTTATACGATCTAGATTTACTTAACCCCTCCTTTATGGCGGTACATATGACTCAATTATCAGATAAGGATATTGAGCTTATTGCACAAACCGGCGCTCATATTATTCATTGCCCTGAATCCAATCTAAAATTGGCCAGTGGTTTTTGTCCTGTTGCTAAATGCATAGATTCGGGCATTAATGTTGCATTAGGCACAGATGGTGCAGCTAGTAATAATGATTTAGATATGTTCGGAGAAATGCGTACAGCAGCACTACTCGCGAAAGGTGTATCTGGAGATGCCAGTGCAGTTCCTGCCATTTCAGCACTTAAAATGGCGACTATTAATGGTGCAAAAGCATTAGGGATTGAAGATAAGACAGGCTCTTTATCTATTGGCAAAGCGGCTGATGTTATTGCCATAGATTTAGATCAATTAGAAACACAGCCCTTATATGACCCTATTTCTCACATTGTATATGCCGCTAATCGACAACAAGTAAGCGATGTTTGGGTTGCAGGTAAACAATTATTAAAACAAAGAAACCTGACAACGATTAATACTGATGATTTAAAAATAAAGATTACTGAATGGCAAAAAAAGCTGGCAAAAGCTTAGCTCGTAGGAGCGTCCGCCCTCGGCGCGAATAAAATAGGCTTTTTTGTCATTTAACTAAAGCACTCGCGCCGAGGGCGGACGCTCCTACAATAAGTTATAAATAGCACCTATACTTCGCGCGGTCACGGATGCGAAGTATATGTAATCAAAAGCTGTCGTCATTTTCATCATATACTGACTTACAAACTTTCTATTTAGGCGCATAGTCAAAACAGCTGGCAAATATAATATTTTAAAAAGTTTAGTCTCTTCCCTTGCCACACCTCCAGCTCAATAGAAGCTTTTATCTGTTAGGCAATATTTAATAGCTCTCTGTTACTGCGTCATATCACCCTCAATAATATTAAGGAAAAATTATGCCACAATTACAAGAAAAAATAGGTTTAGCACTTTCTGGTGGAGGCCTTCGAGCTTCTTTTTTCCATATCGGTCTTATGGCTCAAATGGCTGAACAAGGCATTCTTAAATCTGTTTCCGTTATATCAACAGTTTCAGGTGGCTCTATTATTGGCGCCTTATATTATTTACACTTAAAAAACCTTCTGGAATCCAAGACTGACCAAGATATTACTGATCAAGATTACATAGAAATTATAAAAACCATTGAAGCCGATTTTTTAGAAGCAACAGAAAAAAACATACGCATGAATGTACTTTCTGATGTAAGAAAAAACTTCCATATGAGAAAGGCTGATTATTCCCGTAGCACTCGAATTTCCGAGCTTTATAATGATTACCTTTACCAAAAAGTAGCTGATAACTTAGGTAATCCAGTGGAACTAAAAAACTTAAAAATTCAGCCTTTAGAAGGCCCTGAAAGTTTTCACCCTGATGAGCATAATGGAAAAAGAACCGCTAAAGTCCCTATTCTTGTTATCAATTCTACAACGCTCAACGGAGCAAGAAACTGGCAATTTACGGCTAAAACAATGGGCGAACACCCTTCCCGAGACTCAAGTATTGACATTGACAAAAAACCTATTCGCTTACGCAGAGCTAAAAAGGGTTATTCCGACTTGATAAAACCGCTGCAAGGTTTTTCATTAGGACATGCTGTAGCTGCCTCAGCTTGTGTCCCAGGGTTATTTGATCCTTTAGCTATCAATGATCTTTATTACGATAAAATAAATAGTGAAAAAATTGTTCCTCAACTCGTTGATGGCGGTGTTTTTGATAATCAGGGAATAATTAGTTTATTAGAGCAAAACTGCAGCCAATTTATCGTTAGTGATGCTTCTGGGCAAATGGGGATGGAAAATGAAATAGATACCAGTCCTGTCTCGGTTCTTTTACGTGTAACAAGTGTGTTTCAAGATCGAATTAGAACTGAAAGTTTATTGCATTTGATTGATAGTAAAGGCGAACAAAATATTGCCTTTATCAATTTGCGTAAAGGTTTAGAAGAAAGGGAAATTAGCTGGAAAGATAAAAATAATCAAGCGGGAGACGATATTATATTTCCTTCCACTTGTCAGGAATTTGGGGTTGATCCAACAGTACAAAAAAGACTGTCTTTAATGCGTACTGATTTAGATGCTTTTACAGAAGTGGAAGCTTATTCTTTAATGTTAGATGCCTATCAAATGAGTAAACAGGAATTAATCAAATTCAGACAAACAGATCAGCCATCAGAAAATGATAGCACATGGCAGTTCAGCCAAATGGCCGAGTTTATGAAAAACCCTAAACCCGATTACTTAAAACAATTAGATGTCTCTCAAGCGGTCTTTGGCAAAGCACTGCAAGTCTTTCCCTGGCTTTGGGCTCTCATTATTCTAGTTATTGGTGCAATTATTTACTATGCTTGGCAACCCATCATAGAACCTGCTTTAAACAGCTCTTTTACCGTTTATGCCGTCCTTGTTGCTATTGCTTTGTGGGCAGCCACCATTCTGGCACCTAAATTCGAACATATAATCTCTGTCTTGCATAATTTACGTCCACAAGCAGTGTTATTACAACGTCTGGGAAAGGCTTGCCTATTAGTTATTTTGACACTTATTGTGACTTTGTATCTTAAATTTATAAATCCAATGTATCTGGATTACGGGCGTGTTGATAAACTGAAAAAATAAATGAACAGCATCCCTTCTAGGAAAACTTAACCCTTTTCATATTAATCATTCCGAAAACGTTGTCAGTATAAAATACGTTTCAATTAAGCACATTTAACTGTCATAACTTAGGAATGATATAATATATAGGAAAATTAAGGTTATTAATTATCATGACTCTATACAAACCACAGGTTTATAAAAAACCAGTAAATTCCTGAATTATTTTATCGGTAGGAGGGGCCTATGGCCGCGACCAGAACCAGATCAAAGTGCTATCGCGGCCATAGGCCCCTCCTACTTTTTCGACAACCTTTTTAACCTGTGGTTTGTTAATAGCCATTTTAATTATTTCCCATTTGTTCTCATAATAAGGTCAAACAAAGGATGACTGATACACCAATTTTTATTATCGTTAACTAAATGATGTCGATAATGCCAGGGTAGATATTTTTTTGCCCAGTCCGGCTGACAATGAGCTCGCCTATGCAAAAAATAATACACGGCAATAGAAAAGTATATCGCACAAGCATAAGCCGTTGCCCACCAGAAAAAAGGTAGATTCAAAGTTAAAATACAAGCTAAAACGAGTCCTTCCTTAGCTTGACTACTCCATGCTTTTGGCCACTGTTGATAACCGGCATCAAGCATATTAAATTGTCGAGCAACCGCATGATGCTCATACAAATGATAGGCCCAGAAACTATCTGGGTTTTGTCCCCATCCATGTAATATATAACGATGAATAAACCATTCCCCAAAATTTGCGACTAACAAACCTAATAAAAATGGTAGAACCCAGCTAATCATGTTTTATTCGATAGTTTAAATACATTGGGAATAGCCAAGCTTATTTGAACAATATAAGCATACACCTTAAAGCAAAAATCAAGGTATATTTCTGTTTATATTTCCTTATCTATAATGTTTTTTTCTTGTAGATGGACGATCCCAATGGTTACCTCTACCTTTTCTATTTTTACCTTTTCTTTGATGCATATCATTTCTCGCATGTCTTTCATATTGGTGGCCTGAATTATGATGATCATATCCATGTTTCTTAGAATGATACTGTTTATGAGGTTTGTAACCCCTATATTTATGCTTGACTACTGGTTTATGAATATAGGCATCGTGGCTATAAAAACTCGTATGGGGTCGTATAGGCAAGGGAGGAAGTGGCGGTAATAAATTATCAATACTGATTCCAAACGCCAAATGATTTGATCGACCTGAGTAATGGCCTGAATGATGCGCACAACCACTCAAAAAAAGTAATAAAAACAATAAGCCTGATTTTGTCAAAATATTCATGATGACGTTCTCCTGTAATGTTAGTTTCAGGATACGGCTTTGATACTGAATAAAGTCTGAATTAGATTAATATCAATATAAAATCCATTAATTCACTTTAAATCTAGTCCATGATCTACCAATTTTGAAACCGAAATTGCTGCTGTCTCGCTTATTTTACGCCAAGAAAAATTGCCTGAATTAATCTGTCTTAACACTTCTTCAGAAGCAAAAAACCGCTCAGAATCATAAAAAAAATCTTCACCAGGCTCCTTTCTTTCTGACAGGCTGATTTCCTTGCTTCTCTGCTGCCAAACAATAAAGTCCTGCTTTGAAGCACTAAGTTCTTCTACAATATTATTAATTGATTGTTGATAGGCTTTTATATACGGTTTTGCATCGACAAACTTATATGTTCCCCAACTGCGAGCAACATGAAACAGCTTTTCCCAAAGAACCTTTACCTTACTAATATTTTCAATATGATCAGCCGTTGCAGATAAAATTTTTCTAGGTTCAAATGCTGCCAACACGATCTTTTTTTGCTTAAATTTTATTTTCTTTGAACCTTCTAACTCATAAATAAATTTCACATTTTCGTAAAAGTTTTCCTTGGTCTGTATTGACAGAGAATCAATTTCTGTTATCGATAAACCAATTCTTCTCATCCATCTATAGGTTAATATTTGCTCGACCTTATCATTAAATTTTCGCAAAAAATATTCCACAGGCATAACACTATCTGCATAGATAAATTGACTTTGTTTAAGAGTTTCGAGCAAATGGCTGAACAAATTAAAAAACTGCTCTGTTTGTCCCATATCACCGCCTAGGGAATTAACGCCATCGGACATATAGCTATAATTACTATGATGAGCATCTATAAAAACAAAAGTAGCAAAATCAATTGTTCCTCCACAAGAAGTGATATTGCCAAACGTCGGAGATCCATGAACGGCATGTACATCAAAATAAACTGCGGCATCTGAGGCTAAGTTATTCACAATAAGCTCAAGATAATTCTTAACATCTTGTTTCTTAACTGAATAAGTTAAAGGCAGTCCCAGATTCCTTTTTAAACCATATTCAAACAGTTTTTTTAACTGATCAGTATTATCAGAAAAGTAGCAGTAATGAGCAAACCTTAAATGATTGCCTACTCGAACAACAATAACGGCTTTCTCATTATCTACGGCACGGTAAAATGGCAATTCAATAACAGCTAAAACATCAACCGCCCTGATCCCATTTTTTTTGGCAGCCAAACTGTATATATATTCATGAACCGCTTCCGTTAAATTCACCATCCCATCTTTATGATTTTCTTTAGGATGATTTATCCAGGCTAACTCTGTCGCCCCTGTTCCTTTCAGTACAACATCAAGATATTGCACGTTACCTGATTCCAGCTCAGTAACAATTTCACCAGACCAACTTGCACGTCCATCCCCTAAAGCACTGCCTTCAGATTTATCATCGGAATCTTGGTATCGAGTAGCAAAAAGTGTTTTGACTTTTACACCACTCTCATTCGAGTTATCACATTTAAACCAAGCAAAACTTTCTAGTATAACTTGCTCAATGCCTTTGTCTGTCTCTGGCAAATCAAGTTTTAATATTTCAGCCAAAGCCTTATTAAATAAAATTAGGCGTGACCCCGCTGCATATTCAAGCTCTATATCAACAGCATAATCCTGCCCAAGATTACGATACGAATGTTTTCCTACTGAAATTTCACTCACAGAAATCATACTCTGATTATCAGAACAGTCAGATTTAGGTTCTAAATTGGTTGGTAAATCGGTATTCATTGAAGCAACTTTATTATTTGGAACAAAAATAAATAATCGGAAATATTAAATATCTTTAAAACACTTAAAGACCTTTAATTTACTGATACTATACGCTGTATAGATAATATTAAAATATACTCCATGTCTTTACTTTCCGTGTTCCATCAACAGTGCAATCAAACACCCGATAATATCGCATTAATCGAAGGTGATCGTCAGCTAAGTTATCAAGAAACTTTACAGCAAACATCGTTAATCAATAAACAACTTCAATCATCTCAACGTGTCTGTATTGCAATTGATCGAGGAATTGATGCCACACTAGCTATTTTAGCGGCATGGTATGCAGGCGCTTGTTACATTCCTTTAGACTTAAAAAACCCTGCCAGTCGTTTAAACTACATCATTAAAGATGCCGATGCACACTGTATTATAGGTAAAGGTCACTGTCCTGACTGGCTAGAAGATCCTGACTTGTGGTTAGATATTGATCAATTGCAAAGCAGCTCTCCACTCCCCTCAACATCAATTAATAATGAATCGTTAGCCGCCATACTTTATACCTCAGGCTCAACGGGTAATCCTAAAGGCGTTGCTCTTAGTCATCGCGCCATGGCTAATTTTGCCCATTGGTCAGCAAAAACATTCAATATAAATGACAATGATCGTATTGCCTCTTTAGCTCCTTTTCATTTTGATCTAAGCATTTTTGATTTGTTTAGTAGTTTAAGCCGAGGGGCAACAGTCAATTTTATTCCCTCTATGCTTTCTATGTCGCCAAGTCGGTTAACCACATGGCTTGATCAGAACAAAATAACCGTATGGTATACAGTGCCCTCTTTACTTAGTTTTATCACTTTAAAGGGATCATTAAACACCACACCTTTAACTCATTTAAAAACCATCTTATTTGCAGGTGAAGTATTCCCTACCCCACAATTGATTAGGCTTTGTGACTTACTCCCTCATGTTAATTTTTATAATCTATACGGCCCCACAGAAACCAATGTGTGTTGTTATTGGCCAGTTGATAGAAACAAATTACAAGCAGGCCAAGCCATTCCTATCGGTATTCCTGCCTGTGATTCCTCACTTAAAATTGATAATAAAACCGGAGAATTATTAGTTAAAAGTAAAAACAACCTATCTGGTTACTGGCAACAAGGACAACTTAGTCCCATTTTATCAGCCGATAGTAGATATGCAACTGGCGATAAAGTCTCCTTAAATGAACAGGGTGAATATTGTTATCATGGCCGTTTAGACAGAATGTTGAAATGTTCGGGTTATAGAGTAGAGCCCGCAGAGATTGAACATATTATTTTACAGTGTACAGCTGTGGAACATTGTGCCGTTATTGGTATTAAAGATAGTACCAGTGGACAACGCCCTGCGGCCGCTGTCGTGCTAAAAACAGATTACACACTCACTGATATTGTAAAGCCTATCAAACAATCTTTACCCGCCTATATGCAACCCTGCAAATTTATTGTGTTGAATGCTTTGCCTTATTTAACTAATGGTAAAACCGATTATCAACAGTTACAAAAACAAATGGAGAATAAATGAACGCCCTTCCAGCAATAGGTGATAACCAAGCATCAAAACAACGTTTTAAATATTGTGCTGAACAAGGCTTATTTAAACATGCGATTTCAGAGGCGTTGGGTGGTCATGATAATAGTTTTTCTGATTTAGCCAAAGCGCATGAAGTCTTAGGAAAATCCAGTTTAGATTGTGGCTTAATCCTTTCGATTAATGCTCATCTGTGGGGTTCTGTCTTTCCTATTATTAACTATGGATCAAAAGAGCAGCAGCAACATTACTTGATAAAACTATTATCAGGTGAGTTTATCGGTGGACATGCCATTACTGAACCTCAGGCGGGTTCTGATATTAATGCATTAGAAATGTCAGCCGAAATCACAGAGAAAGGTATATTACTTAATGGTCATAAACGCTTTATCACAAATACCCCGATTGCTGATTTACTGGTTATTTATGCGCGTTTAAATGACAAGCTCTCCGCCTTTATTGTGCATGCCGATGATATAGGTGCTAATTTTAGTGATAATCCTGAAGTCTCGGGCTGCAAAACTGCAACTATGGGTGATGTAATCCTAGAAAATTGTTTAATCCCTATTGATAGACAATTAGGTAAACCAGGTGCTGGGAATATGATGATTCAACAAGCATTGGAGCTGGAACGTGCTTTTATTTTTGCTGGCATTTGTGGCGTCATGGACTGGCAATTAAAACAAGTACTTCAGTTTAGTCGTCAACGTCGTGTTAATGGCTTTCATTTAGGTAAAAATCAGGCTATCAGTCATAGTATTGCTGAAATGAAAGTTAGAATTGATACTATAAAACTATGGGTTAATGAATGTGCCAGATTAAAAAATAATAACAAACGTATTACTCTAGCCAGTGCCCAAACAAAACTATTTGCCGCAGAAGCTTTTTTACAATCCAGCTTAGATGCTGTACAAATTTTAGGTAGCCAGAGTTTAATTAAAAACAGCCCTATTGCCGAGCTTGTCAGTGATGCATTAGCCAGCCGATTATTTTCGGGGTCTTCTGAAATTCAGAAGAATATTATTGCCGCTTTGCTGGGAACAGGGGAAGGTTATAAATAGCTAAAACGGACAAAAAAATAGAGCTCTTTGAATAATTCACTACTTTATAGCCATTTAATTACATTTTTTGATTACGAGAAAACCTCAATAATCCTAAAATGCCTGAACAAAAAAACCAGACTGCTGATGGGATTGGGATGGTGGCAGGTGGTGGCAGGGGAGTCGATGTTGTAAAATCTGTATTTACAATTGAATTATTTTTTGTCAAAAAGTAAGAAATGTCCCCATTAATATCGTAAAACTCAACACTCCAAATACCTCGAGCCGTTAACCTACGTGCTCTTCTACCCCCTACCCATGAGTTGTGAAATTTTAAAACCAAATAAGAACCTGTTTCACTTAATAGCTTTAACGGTTCAAGACCAAAAGATAGTACTGCACCAGTTACTGTACCAGTGAATCCTTCAGTCGCACCCCATGTTGCATTCCATATACCTAGGTCATCGCTTGAATAAGTATCCTTACCTGACTCAGTATAAGATATCAACTCTATTGTTGAGTCCATATAAGTGAAATGCCCCCTCGTGGAAGGAAGTGGTTCGATATTGTGTATAAAAGAAAATGAGATTCTAGCTTCATGCTCTGCACTCATAATACTAGTTTCTAACGTACTTGACAGAGCCGCGCAAGGTATAACAAAAAGAAATAAACTAACTAGACTTTTCAATGACATTTCATAAGGCATAATAAATACTCCCGATTTAAGCTTCTAAAGACCATATTCTCAGCTATTATCATTTATATTTCGAATAATAGACTTAAATTCAATAAAAGAAAAACAACTGTACTCTCGAACATACATTACCACATAAATTCAGAAGAATACTATTGCGGCTTTGCTAGGCACAGGAGATGGTTATAAATAGCCGCTCATAGGCTTTCATTTAATTCAACACCTCATTTAGTCTATCGTTTGAAAAACGGCTAGACTTCACTTTAGTAGCTAGTTACCATTGATAGTGTTTAATCCATTTTATAAAAAATATTTTCAAATAAAGGGAGCTTCATAATGATCTACAGCAATCCTAATCAACCTGATAGTAAAATTCACTTTAAAGATCAATATGAAAACTTTATTGGTGGCATTTGGCAAGCCCCTGTAAAAGGTGAGTATTTTGAAAATACAAGCCCTGTTAATGGCCAAGTATTTTGTAAAGTCCCCCGTTCTACACATGATGACATTGAACTAGCAATAGATGCTGCTGATGCAGCAAAAGAATCTTGGGGAAAAACATCAGTCACGGCTCGCTCTAATATCCTATTAAAAATAGCGGATCGATTAGAACAAAATCTAGAACTCTTAGCCATTGCTGAAACTTGGGATAATGGTAAAGCAATCAGAGAAACACTAGCTGCCGATGTACCACTCGCTGTTGATCATTTTAGATATTTTGCTGGCTGTATTCGTGCCCAAGAAGGTTCTATTGGTGAGATAGATGAAAACACCGTAGCTTACCATTTCCATGAACCTCTTGGCGTTGTTGGTCAAATAATTCCTTGGAACTTTCCTTTATTAATGGCTTGCTGGAAATTAGCCCCTGCTTTAGCTGCAGGTAACTGTGTGGTTTTAAAACCAGCCGAGCAAACGCCTGTTTCTATTTTAATATTAATGGAAGTGATTGCAGACATATTGCCCGCTGGTGTGATTAATGTTGTAAATGGTTATGGTAAGGAAGCGGGTCAAGCTTTAGCATCAAGCACGCGTATTGCCAAAATTGCTTTTACTGGCTCAACCCCCGTGGGTTCACACATTATGAAATGTGCAGCTGATAATATTATTCCATCCACTGTTGAATTGGGTGGAAAATCACCTAACATTTTCTTTGAAGACGTACTTGATCAAGAAGATAGCTTTATTAGCAAATGTATTGAAGGGGCTGTTCTTGCATTTTTTAACCAAGGTGAAGTCTGTACTTGTCCTTCTAGACTTTTAGTACAAGAGTCTATTTATGAGAAATTTATTGAAAAAGTCATTGAACGCGCCAAATTGATTAAGCGAGGCAATCCTTTAGATACAGAAACTATGGTCGGTGCTCAAGCATCAAAACAACAGTTCGATAAAATCATCGACTATGTTTCTATTGGTAAAAATGAAGGGGCAGAAGTCTTAACAGGCGGTGATGTTGAATCTCTAGATGGGGAGCATAGTGATGGCTATTACATTCAACCTACCATAATGAAAGGCGACAATAAAATGCGTATTTTCCAAGAAGAAATTTTTGGCCCTTTCATTTCTGTAACTACTTTTAAAGATGAAGCAGAAGCTTTAGAAATAGCTAACGATACCGAATTTGGTTTAGGTGCAGGTGTTTGGACGCGTGATATGAACCGTGCTTATCGTATGGGACGTGGTATTCAAGCGGGACGAGTATGGACTAATTGCTATCACCACTACCCTGCTCATGCTGCTTTTGGTGGTTATAAGAAATCAGGTGTAGGTAGAGAAACGCATAAAATGATGTTGGATCATTATCAACAAACTAAAAATATGTTGGTCAGTTATGATGTTAATCCTTTGGGTTTCTTCTAAACCAACAATGTTACTAGGGTATTAACGCTCCATAAGTTCTGGCATTCCATTTCACCCTCGGCAATTGCTCCTGCATTGCTCTACTTACCCACGTCCATGTGGGCATCATCCTAACCTTCTCCCTCGAGGGAGAAGGGATTAAACTGTGAAAAATTTTGGAACAATTAATATGCAACATCCTTACCTAAAAGCATTCATCACTGATTTGATTTATCAAGAAACCCAGCCGAATCGACCGGTATTGATTCAGGTACGATAACACTGCCTAATTCAACCATAGCTTTCTTATAAACTTTACGCTTAAAGTAGATCACGTCCTTTAATGGATGCCAATAGTCTACCCATTTCCATCCATCAAACTCTTGCTTTTCACCACAGTCAAAACGTACCTCTGTTTCATCACAGGTTAAACGTAAAATATACCAAATCTGTTTCTGCCCAATACAAAGTGGCATAGAATGTTTTCGAATATATTTTTCGGGTAATTTATAGCGTAACCAATAGCGCGTGCGACCAAGCAGTTCAACATGCTCAACCTTTAGCCCTGTTTCTTCCCACAATTCTCGATACATTGCATCTTCTGGATCTTCATTACAATCAATTCCACCCTGTGGAAATTGCCATGAATTCATTCCTTTTCGTTTTGCCCAAAATACACGACCATCATCATTGCAAAGGATAATTCCGACATTTGGCCGGTACCCTTTTGAGTCAATCATTTGAAAACCTGTTATTTTCCGTCCTATTCCTTTAATTAACATTCAAACAGTCGATTATCTAGTAAGCGAATATTTAAAATGCTATAAATATCTCACATAGAGTCCAAAACATTATTGATTGATTTGATTTAATGACCAATTAAACAAATTAAATCCAAAAAGTCGACTCTTAAATATTCATAGCTAGCTGTCTGAATGTTAAAATTAAAAAACAAGTCAGTATTAAAATTAATAGAGCCATTGTTCCATAAAAAAAGTACTGACGCTATAGTCCTTTTTCTTTTATTTTCCCTAGTAGGTTTTTACCGTGAGTTTAGCAATTTTTGATTTAGACAATACCCTTATTTCTGATGACAGTGATTACCTATGGGGACAATTCTTGGTTGACCAAGGTATTGTAGATAAAGAGCAATACGAAGCTGCAAATATAAAGTTTTATGATGACTATAAACAAGGCACACTTGATATTGTAGAGTTCTTGCATTTTTCACTAACCCCTTTAGCAGAAAATGACCCAGAACAACTTTATAAATGGCGCAATCAATTTATAGAAGAAATAATCAAGCCTATTCAATTAAAACCTGCGATTAGATTAGTTAATAAGCATCGATTTAAAGGGGATACTGTCATGATTATCACTGCCACTAACCGTTTTGTCACCGAACCTATTGCAAAGCTATTCGGTATTGATATATTACTCGCCACAACGCCTGAATTTATTAATGGTCGCTATACTGGGAATTTTGAAGGCACGCCGTGCTTTCAAGAAGGAAAGGTTACCTTGCTAAATGAATGGTTAGAAAAATCAGATGAGACAATGGAAAACAGTTCATTTTATAGTGATTCATATAATGATTTACCCTTGCTAAAACTGGTTACCCATCCTTTTGCAGTAGACCCCGATGATACATTGCGTCAACATGCTACAGAAGCAAATTGGCCTTGCATAAGCCTAAGAAGCTAAATCGGTAAATTTGCAATGCCAGTCAACTAGTGGTTATACTCATTAAAAAGAATAACTATAACCACTAGGAACTGTCTGAATTATTAAGGAAAAACCATGGCTATATACGCTTTTGACGGTACCACCTGCACCCCTATAGACTTATCTAATGTATTTCGCATGTATGATGCTTATGATAGTCGACACAAATTTTATGCAACAGGCCCTGGCAGCCGAGGCACCTGGTTAAGTAAAGGAATTGAAGGCGCAACAGGGTTCGGGGGTAAAGACAGACTTTATGATGCTTTCGGAATATGGAAATATTGGCAATCAAAAGGCAGTAGAGAAACAATCATTATAGGTTTTTCCCGTGGTGCTGTTATTGCTCGCGAATTTGCCAACAAAATTTGTGAAGATGGAGGAAAAGTCGATTTTTTAGGGCTTTATGATTCAGTTGGCTCCTTCGGAAATCCATTTAACATGAAAGATGTGGGTTATAGAAAATCTATACCCAGTGGTGTTGCTTATTGTGCTCAAGCATTATCCATCCATGAAGAACGTTTTTCATTTAGAGTGATTCGAGCAAACCTAGCCGAAAATAACACTCAAACTACGGTTGAAGAGTGTTGGTTCCCTGGTGTACATTCAGATGTAGGGGGCACTTTTAAACAAGGCCTAGGTGCCAACGCCTTAAGCTGGATGTTTGAACATGCCAGTGCAGCCTGTCCAAACCAATGGGATAACAGTGCAATAACTGAAGCTCAAAACAATGCAAGTTGCAAACAAACACCCTCGAAAAATAAAATATCTCTTCCTTTATCTTTTTTAGAAAACTTAAGAACAAGGAAAATTCAAAAAGTTGATTCCGTATGTTGTAAAAAGTAGGAGGGGCCTATGGCCGCGATAGCACTTGATCTTGTTCTGGTCGCGGCCACAGGCCCCTCCTACCGATAAAATAACTCAGGAATTCACTGGTTTTTTATAAACCTGTGGAGTTTTAACTACTAGGAAGTGAGGCTTTAGCCTCACTTCCAGACCAACCTGTGGATTGCTAATAAGTATGTTCATTTATTCAAAAGCTTAAAGTTAATCCTCCCAAGTCAATGCATTAAATTTTTTTCTTGCGCTGGCTTAATCATAATTCTATAAATTTTGAGAATATCACATGCATAAAATATTAAACCATAGATTGTATTATCAAAATAACCAAGTTGAATATCTACTAACCCCCAATCGTAGTAAAAATTACATTCTTAAACCTGAAGGCATTGTATTACATGATACTGCGGGTAGATTGGATGGAAATACTAGCATTAGCTGGTTTATGAATAGTGCTGCAAAAGCTTCAGCTCATTTACTGATTCATCGAGATGGTAAAGCCACTCAGCTCGCCCCTTTTAATACTAAGACCTGGCATGCGGGACGTTCTAGCTTAAATGGACGTTCTGGCGTTAATAATTTCTCAATCGGTATTGAAATTGTTAATCCTGGAAAATTAACACCCCTAGGAAATGGGAATTACCAATCATGGTTTGGTAAAGTTTATAAGGGCTCAGAATATGTTATTACTGAAGAGACGACTCCAGAACATGGTTTTGGAGGATGGATGAATTACACTGAAGAACAGCTTTTAAGTATAGAAAATATTTGCCTTGCCCTATTTGAAAAATACAATTTAGAATGGATTGAACCTCACTGGAAAGTCAGTCCAGGTAGAAAACAAGATACAAACCCTGTTTTTCCTTTACAGAACCTTCAATCAAAATTGCTGGGACGTAGAGATGAGCAAAGCAATACTGCCATAATGTTAACCAACACTAATCAACGACGCTGGCCTTCTTACAGTGATAATATTATTCAAGTGATTCCCAGAGGCCAAGAAGTTGAATTGCTTCGATCAGGCCCCTACCAAAATGGAGATAATTATGCCGAATGGTATCTTGTCTCTTATAACGATAATGAAGGTTGGGTGCTTTCAGATCTCACTCACCTTTCTTAAAAAAAAGAGATAGGCAACAGTTTTGGTGGGTGCTTAAAAAAAAGAGATAGGCAACAGTTTTGGTGGGTGAGGTTTATTCCGACTCCCACTATTACCTAATTAGGCATGGTGATGTATAGTTTTATTACTAGAAGGCTGTCCGATATTAAAAACCGTAGAGAGGGAAACCTATTTTGAGTCAATTTTTTCGATCATTTCAATCAAATGGTTTACGCGTGTAACGAAAATGATCGAAAAAACTGGCCAAAATGGAATTTTCTATATTAGGTCAGGAAGCCCGCAAGTAAGATAATGCAGAAGTAATAATCAGGAACAGTTGTCAAGTAGGTTTTCTATTCTTGGACAGTCCCCTAGAGTTCATCAATTATTTAAGGACAATTATAATGAAACCCACACACCTCCTCTCAACCAAGAGTATTCTTCAGTTGCTTGCTGTCTTTTTAGTCAGCACCCAAATGCTATCATCTCCAGTGTCTGCCAATATCGCCCAAACATCACCATTTAAAAAATCAGTGCAGACCTTTCAAGGGGAATTTCAAAAACAAAATTCTCCACCCCTTGATGTTAATCAATTTTTAAAAAAAATAAAGCACTTCAAAAAAATAAAAGCCTACAACCAATATCAAATACTGTACCCCGATACTTCCAAAGGACAGGCAGAGCTTAAAAAACTATATACAAGTGGCGATAATACTGCTGGACTTATTCTGGCTTTATACTCTTTAAAATTAGGGCTTGAATCAAAAGAGTCACTTCGTTTGTTTGAAGAGGTGGCTGAAACAGGGGATCCCATGGCTCAATTTATATCTCTCTGTATCAAATCTTTAATAGTTAAAGATGAAAAAGGGGTTGCTGAAATAATTTCTAAATTTGACGCACTTGCGACCCAAGAAGGATCATTTTTTAAGTATATGGTTGGGTATACCTTTGCAGTACTCCCACCCCCTTTTGCTAATGAAAATAAAGCGTTTCAATATGTAAAGGAAGCGTATGACTCAAGTGAATACATTCCAGAATTCTCATCTTCATTAGGTATTTTCTATTTGTACGGTATTGGTACAAAAAGACAACCAGATATTGCATACGGCGCTACCTAAAAAGTGCAGCTAATGATAATGTTCCTTTGGCTCAAGCACAGATAGGAATAATGTTAGGTGATGGAATCGGTGTACCAAAAAAACCTAAAGAAGCAATCAGTTGGTTTAACAAAGCTGCCGAACAATCAGATCGTTTGGCAATGCGATGTTTAGGCATGTCTTATTTCAATGGGTGGGGTGTTAAAGCTGACAAAAACACGGCTAAAAAATGGTTTAAAGCAAGCATAGCTCTAGGTGATCATGTCTCTGAACAATACTTAGCTAAGATTTTATATGATGAACCTGCTAGCAAAAAAGAAGCACTATTAATATTTAATAAGTTATCAGCACTGGGAGATATAGATTCATTGGCTATGGCTGCTTGGATGCATGAATACGGCGAGGGAACTGCTGTTAATTATGACAAAGCATTTCAATTGCGAAAACAGGCAGCTGAAGCTGGACATGGGGGGGCGCAAAATAATTTAGGCATAATGTATCGTCGTGGAACAGGTGTTCAAAAGGATGATGTAGAAGCAGCAAAATGGTATCAAAAAGCAGCCGATCAAGCAGTATCAGATGGTTTAGCAAATATAGGCTACTTATATTCAATAGGTGAAGGTGTAGAAAAAAATATTTCCAAAGCAATAGACTATTGGCATCTTGCCGCCAAGCAAAATAACGGACAAGCAATGACAAATTTAGGTGTGGCCTACTACCAAGGTGAAGGGGCAGATCAAAATTTTAATTCTTCACTAAGTTGGTATACAAAAGCTCATAAAGCAGGCTTCCCAAAAGCAACTTATTTACTTTCAGAGTTCTATCTTAAGGGGTTGGTTGTAGAAAAAAAACCATCAAAAGGTATAGAGTTACTTAAAGTTGCATTGCAAAAAGGGTTTGCAGGTGCTGGAACAAAGCTTGGGGTTATCTATGAAAAAGGGGAATTTGTTAGTAAAGATTTAAAAATAGCTTTACAGTATTACATACAGGGAGGCGAACTTGGTGACTCTTGGGGCTACAATAATGCAGGCATTATGTATCAGAACGGCCTAGAAGAATCGATTAACATCCCAAAAGCACTAGAATATTTCATACTTGCAGCAAATTTAGGTCACTCTGACTCCATGTTTAATATCGGTTTTTTTTACTATACGGGGATGGGCGTTGGTGTAGATCATAAACTAGCATTTCAATGGTTTAGTCGCGCTGAAAAAGCGGGTAACATCAAGGCAAAAATTGCTTTGGCACATATGTACCGAAATGGAGAATACATTACAAAAAACTTGTTAAAAAGTGCAACGCTTTATGAACAAGCCGCTGACAGTGGAGAAATTAGAGGAAAAATAGAGTTAGCGCGCATCTATCAACAAGGGCTTGGTGTTAACAAAAACCTCTATCGTGTTACAAAAATTTTAAGCGACTTGATAAAAGTTGAAGACCCTTTAGTACAATATGAAATAGCAGTCAATGCCGAAAGTAATCTTATTGATAAGCAAGAAAATTCATTTCGATGGTGGAAGCATGCTGCTAAACTGGGGCATATAGATGCGCAATTTGTTGTTGCAAATAAATATGAACAAGGGAGCGGAGTTAAGCCCGATTTTAATCAGGCTGTCTTCTGGTACCAAAAATCTTCTACTCAAGGCCATTCAGGAGCTACGGGGCGCTTAGGTCTTTTAACTCTGCTTGGACAAGGTACAACAAAAAATACGGAACAAGGAATATCACTCATGAAAAAAGCGAGTGAAGCTGGCGATGTTGATTCACTACATAATCTAGCTTACGCTTTTGAAATGGGTGAAGCTGGTGTAAATAAAAAAATACAGAGCATACAAATATACCAGCAGTCTACTCAGCTTAATAATGCAATGTCAGCATTCAGACTAAGCTTAATATATCTGGATGATAAAATCATTCCACATAACTTAGTCACTTCCTACCAATGGGCACTCGTTTGCGAAAGCATGGAAAAACCTGCACAGTTAGCAACGGAAATAATACGCCTTAAGAGTTCTCTTGAAAAACACCTTTCTCAGTTAGACATGAATACAGCCCAAGTCGGAGCCTCTACTTTTCTAAACTCTTTTAAACTTTGAGTCTGTCTTCTACAATTTTGGGATCGTATTTGACCAAAACCAAAATTATTCTGTCTAAAGGGCAAGGATTTAATGACATTTTAAGGTTTCCCAAGTCTATTTTTTATCTGTAAAATTCAATTAATTATTATACAACTGCAAAGGAGCAACAATTTAATGGGTAGAGCCTATCAAAACCGTAAAGAATCAATGGCTAAAACATCTGATGCGAAAGCAAAAGTGTACAGTAAATATGGTCGTGAAATTTATGTCTGCGCTAAAGCAGGTGGAACAGACCCAGATGGTAACTTAGCGTTAAGAGGGCTCATTGATCGGGCAAAAAAAGACCAAGTCCCTACCCATGTTATTGACAAGGCCATTGATAAAGCTAAAGGTGGCGGGGGTGAAGACTTCTCTCCTGCGCGTTACGAAGGTTTTGGTCCTGGCAATGCCATGGTTATTGTTGACTGTCTAACGGATAACCCAAATCGTACTTTTGGCGATGTACGCCAATGTTTTACCAAAACAAAATGTAAAATTGGTACCCAAGGCGTTGTCAGTCATATGTTTGATCATGCGGCGATCTTTATGTTTATCCATGATAATGAAGAAACCATTCTTGATGCATTATTAATGGCTGATGTTGATGTTTCTGATATTGAAAGTGAAGAAGGAAAAGTAACAGTTTTTGCTCCTCAAGCAGATTACTTTAAAGCAAAACAAGCTTTACTCGACTTATTAGGTGAAATTAATTTTGAAGTTGATGAAATTCAGTTTATCCCCACAACGACTAAATCCATTAATAGCGAAGAATTAGAGCTTTTTGAAAAATTTTTAGATATGTTAAATGATTTAGATGACGTACAAAATATTTATCACGATGTCGAGAATTAAAAACTAACAGCCATTAATTCAAAGCCATCTCATTTCAATTAATGAAATCAATCAATGGGTAACGGTGGAATGCTAATCACAGCATTTAAATCTTGCCCATGACCAAAAGTCAAAACAGGGAAAGAACTGTTATCTATTTCTTTCCTATTACCCTGTTGATATATTATTGATGTATTAACAGCGTAGCGTATACTCTGATCAATATCACTCCTAAAATAAGGCAATTCTATTTTGCATAAGTGATTAGAAGCAAGAGAACAATATTGAGATGAAATAAGACGTGTCTTTTGAGGGGTTTGTTGCTCAACTAATTCAATCACCACTAAATTAGCTACAACCTTTCTAGGTAAATAGACCTGTAATTTACCTTTAACAATGGCAGACTCCTCCGCATTACTGGCAAAACTTGCCAGTAATGAAAACAGAATAAAAATGTACAATTACTTTATCTTTTTTCGGAAAGCACCTAAGCCTAATAATGCAGATCCGAAAAAGTAAACTGCAGCAGGCATTGGAACAGCACTCACTTCCCAACCTATATCACTTAAGCCCGCCATATCAAGATCAGTCATATACTTTCTGGTTCCTGTTGTAATATTAGGATCCATTGCAGCTTCTTGGCTTACACCATCAACCAAACTCATTGTTCCATCAGCCCAATGTGCATCACCTGAAGAAAGAGCTACTGAGCCAGATTCAGTTCCAGTAAAAATACCGCCACTTACATTATTATCCCAAGAATCAGAAATTCCAAAACCAAATAAATGAGCCAATTCATGAAGAGCAACTGAATAAAAATCATTTTCAGAAAATGATTCTACCGTACTGACATCACTATCAAAATACCATGAAGTATTCGTATCAAATGTTATAGCGCCACCCCATGGAGCAAAATCAGTCGCAGTTTCATCTTTAACAGCGGCGGCAGTACCATCACCCTGACCTCTAGAAGCCGCCAAATTTACAAATGAACTAAATCCACTCACACTGTATCCACCAGGACCACCCTGTCCTAGTGTCGACCCACTCAAGTTTCTCCCTCCAGCAAATACACGTAATGTATCAGCTCCAACACTAAAATCATTTATAGTTGTAGATGAACCTGTTGCAGGGTTAAAAAAGTTCGCATTAAAATGATTACTACCAGATGAATTAATAGCAGCTAAAGAATCATTAATTCTATTTTCATAAAAACCTGCTGCTGAGCTAAGAACATCTCTTCTACTAGAGTCAGCAAAAAAATTATTTGCATCATAGCTATAATCAAGCTCTATAGTTATCGCTTGTGCTTGCTGCCCTGCAACCGTTAATGCTCCTACGACTAATAGTTTGGTGACCTTATTCATCTTTCTTATCCTTAATAAAATTTGATCTTAATTATAACCAGTTTAATCTAACGAGGTCACTTACTAAAAGTAAAACGTTAAATTTTTCAACTAAACTAGGCGCTTACGTTATTTTAATAAACATCCTATACCCCCTATAATTACTGCACCACCCTAGCATAATTTTAAAATTACACTATAGGTTCTCAATAAATATTTTAAGGATTTTTTTGTGGTATATACCGCTACAGTGACCGAAGACTTTATTCTAAATATAATAGAATATGATTGAAGCTCTGAATTAGGCATATTTACTTAGAAAATCGAATATATCGCCTTAAAGGAGACCCCACCTGCCAAGTAAATGATTCGGTGTAATAATGCATTAACGACAAATAACCAATTAAACCTAGGGTTATGGCTTTATATATTTCGGTACCAAAAAAGAATTGAGCGATGATATTAACCCATTCATCACCATAAGCTTGTAATAAGTAAGTCAAAATAAAAGATAATACGGGTAATACTAAAAACACATGTATGTTGCAACGTGCAGCATATTTATAAAGGTTATTCTGTGCTATTGCCTGATGCTTATTATAATCATGTGTCACATAAAAAATATAAGCAGTGGCATCATGCACTAAACGTGGAATTAAAATAGCTAGAAAATAATATTGTTGAATATAAAAGAAAAAACTACTGATGATAAGAAAGGTATTTGCCCATAGAAAATACTTTCCAAATGTAGTTTTAACACGACGTTGACAGAGTATTGAGCTTAAAATTAAACCAATAGTCAGCACAGTGGCTATCATTTTAACCCAGACCATTTGCTGTGGATCTAAGCTGTTTTTTAGAAACACGCCTATATAAATAAATATACCAGCACTTACACTTAGCCAGAGTTGCGAATAAAAAGCCCAGCCAGGCAGCCTGCATACCCCTTTTCCAATACCATGCTGTTGTTTAAAGACATGATAAACAGTCCAGCAAACACTGATAAGGTACAAAGCTATATAAGGTATAAATAAACTACCAAAACCAAAAAAGACAATAATAAAGGTCGTCATTCCTATCAGTTTCCACTTAAAAAACTGTAGATATTCTTTATTACCCGTCAATAAAATAGCACTTGCAATAATATGCGGTGTACCAAATAAAATTTGAAACAAAATAAAGTGCGTTGGACTGCTTGGCAAAATAGATTGTAAATAATCATTCCAAATAAACACATCAGCCAGATAGATAGCAAAACAAAGAGGAATAATAGAATATAAACCTAAAATCAGCTTAAATGAAACAGCTAATTTATTATCAACAGGGATTTGTTCATTCACAAAGGTCGAAGTACTCATATTTGTTTTCCTGCCAGTAATCCTACCCATAATGCCGAACTAAAAACCATAATATTGCAGCCAATAGACACTAAAATAGATTTCAAATGAGTATCAAAAGTGTAGCTATGCTCTATAAAATAAAGTACTAAATATAAGCTAGATAATGTTATATAAATCCCAATAAAAACAATAACCAATGCAGCTGCATATTCTTCTGGAAAATCGACTTTATTTAATAAAATAGTACTCACTATCCCGATAATAAAAGCACCTATTGTATTCACCACTAATAAACCATAGGGGAATACCCAGCCTTTCCAGTGAAGAACCCCACCAGAAGTAGAAAATAAAGCTTTGCCTATCGTCATACCTATCCAAACAGCAACAATACAAATAAACACATTAGCCGCAATATTTAACGAGGCTTTCAGAAAATGACCTTGTTCTATTAAATAAAAATTGTCTAAAGAAAAGGTTGAAAAGGTGGTTAATGATCCAAACAAACCGACCAAAATGGCAGAACGGTACTCCATAGACAGAGCAATACGCTGTAGAGGCAACGCAACTGTCATCAAACCTATCAGCAAAGAACCGATAATATTTACGGCCAGTGTGCCATAAGGAAACCCACGTCCTAACCAGTGATATACACCGCTAGAGATTAAAAACCTCAACACTGCACCAAAGGCACCGCCCATTGCCACTGCTATCAAATGATTCATATTTAGAATTTAATGAAATGCTCACGATAATATTTCATTTCATCAATTGATTCTATAATGTCATCTAATGCTTTATGGGCTGATTTTTTTTGAAATCCTTTTTGTAAATCAGGTGCCCAACGTGCTGCCAATTCTTTTAATGTAGAGACATCAAGGTTACGATAATGGAAGTAATCTTCTAACTTAGGCATATAGCGATAAAGAAAACGTCTATCCTGACAAATGCTATTGCCACAAATAGGTGACTTATTAGCTGGCACCCATTTTTCTAAGAATTCAATGGTTTGTCTTTCCGCTTCCGCATCATTAACCGTTGATGCTTTTATTCTGTCTATTAAGCCTGATTGGCCATGGTGTTTTTGATTCCAGTCATCCATTGCAGCAATCGCTTCATCTGGCTGATGGACTGCCATTACAGGTCCTTCTGCAATAATATTAAGATCTTTATCGGTGACAATTGTTGCAATCTCAATAATTAAATCAGTATCGGGATCTAAGCCCGTCATTTCCAAATCAATCCAGATTAAGTTAGTAGAATCCTGCGCCATTTTGTTTCCATTGATAGATGATAGTTGCTTTAAATTGTAGCATTGGCTAATCTGTATGGCTATTTCTTAAAATCTGGTCATTAATCCAATACCATGCAGACATTTACTATCATATTTTTAATAGCCGTTGTGATTTCTTACGCTATTCAACAGTGGCTTTCTAACCGTCAAAAATCTTTTGTTCTTGAGCATAGGTCAGCTGTTCCCGAAGCATTTAAAGACTCTGTAGACCTTGATGCCCATCAAAAAGCAGCTGACTATACAATAGCTAAAGGAAAATTAGGCGATATAGACAGCGTTGTTGGTGTTATCTTTTTAATACTTCTCACTTTGGGTGGAGGTATCAGTATTGTATTTGATCTATGGTCATCTTTTGGCTTATCGCCCATGCTGACTGATTTAGCCGCTGTTGGTAGTATTATTTTAGTGATGACTATTGTTGAAATCCCAAGTAGTTATTATCAAACATTCACTATCGAAGAAAAATTTGGCTTTAATAAAAGTTCTGTCAGTCGCTTCTTTAAAGATCAAGCCATTTCATTATCTTTAGTGATTGCGATAGGCATGCCGATTCTTGCATTAATCCTTTGGGTCATGGATAGCATTGGTGATTTATGGTGGTTATATGCCTGGGCTATATTAATGAGTGTTTCATTATTAATGAGCTGGTTATTCCCTACTGTTATTGCGCCTTTATTTAATGATTTCACACCAATGGAAGATGGCTCGTTAAAAGATCGTATCAAAGGACTTCTTGAACGTTGTGGTTTTAACAGTAACGGTATTTTTATCATGGATGGTTCAAAGCGTTCAGGCCATGGTAATGCTTACTTTACGGGGATGGGTAACAACAAGCGTATTGTATTTTTTGATACTCTAATTGAATCATTAGATGATGAAGAATTAGAAGCTGTTTTAGCGCATGAATTAGGCCACTTTAAATGTAAACACGTGATTAAAATGTTGGTTGCGTCATCATTTATGACACTGATTAGTTTTGCAGTTTTAGGCTGGTTAATTACTCAAGACTGGTTTTTTAGTGGATTAGGTGTTGATACTCATTCAAATGCAGCTGCATTATTACTTTTTACTTTAGTATCACCTGTTTTCACTATTTTTATGCAACCAATCAGTGCTTATTTTCAACGTAAATTTGAATTTGAAGCGGATGACTTTGCATCAAACAATGCAAAAGCAGAAAAAATGATCAGTGGCTTAGTTAAATTGTATGAAGAAAATGCCAGTACATTAACACCCGATCCACTGTATTCAGCATTTCATTACAGCCACCCACCCGCGGCCATTCGTATTGCACATTTAGAATCAAAGATGTAACGAATAATGACTGATTTGATTGAAGGACTGGTGATTTCACACTTGGGGCAAGGGATTGCTGTTGAAGTAGAGAATAAAATATTACTTTGTCAAACTCGACGAAAGTTAGATACCGTTGCTGTAGGAGATCAAGTGATGGTCACTCAATCATCAGTTGACCAAGGGCGTATTGAAGAGATATTACCTAGACGCTCTCTATTGCAGCGCCCAAGTAGAAACAAGAAAACACGCCCTGTAGCAGCCAATATTGATAAAATTTACGTGGTTTTTGCAACTGAACCGCATTGTGATTTTTTATTAATTGATCAATATTTAGCCATTTGTGAAAATAAAAATATTGATGCCGTTTTAGTACTCAATAAAGTTGATTTAACCAATATTAAAAACTTGGAAGTTGAATTACAACAATACCAAGATCTTGGTTATGAAATGCATAAAGTCAGTGCTATAGAGAATATTGGTATTACTGAACTTAAAGCTGCGCTAAATAATCAAATCAGTATTTTTGCGGGTCAGTCAGGTGTAGGCAAGTCCTCTTTAACCAATGCATTAATTCCAGATAAACAGCTAAAAACTAACACGGTTTCTGAAATTACCAAACATGGCCGCCATACCACCACAGCTGCAACTCTGTATCACTTACCAGAAGGTGGAGCTTTAATTGATAGCCCAGGTGTTGCCATATTTGGTTTAGCTGATATGACAGAACAGCAATTAGCGTGGGGGTATCGTGAGTTTCAACCTCTACTTGAAGAATGTAAATTTAGTAATTGTCGTCATTTAAAAGATAAAGGTTGTGCCGTTAGAGCAGCAGCTGAATCAGGTAAAATTCCTTTGCAACGCTATCAACGCTTTTTAAAACTAACTCAAAAAATGTAGTTTTAATAGCTCACATTAAACAGTCTTTTGATATAAAAATAACGCGTAGGAGCGTCCGCCCTCGGCGCAAATAAAACATGATTTTTTGTTTATATAAAGCTATTACACCGAGGACCGGAGCTCCTAAGGCTGACTTACTGCGTAGGCTTAACTACTATACTTTCACTTTCCAGTGACTATTCTCCACCCATTGATTAAAATCACTCACTATTTCAAGCTTACTCAGATAAAAACGTTTCTAAATCATAGATATTGGCAAACTTTTCTCATAAACTGCCTCAAATACTGAGTCATTAGCCAAAAATAAACGTAGTAATTCAGGGTCAAAATGTTCTGGTTTTGTTCGCCCATCGCCATGACGCAATATTGCTATTGTTTTTTCATGATCAAATGCTGGCTTATAAGGTCTTGCAGAACGCAGAGCATCATAAACATCACATATTGCGACAATACGACCTCCTAAGGGTATATTTTCACTCCTTAATCCACTTGGGTAACCACTGCCATCCCAGCGTTCATGATGATGCCTTGCAACCTCCGCACCTAGTTTAAGATAAGGAGAAATACTGGCATTAGATAAAATACGTTCACCAATCACTGCATGTTGTTTAACTTGTTCAAATTCAAAGTCTGTTAAAGGGCCCTTTTTTTGTAAAATAGCATCAGGAATAGCCAATTTTCCAATATCATGCAAAGCACTGGCGTAATAGAGTGCATCTATGTAATCTTCAGGGAGTTTTTTTAATTTAGCCAGTTTCTTAGCATAAAGACCAATACGTCCCACATGAACACCCGTATCATCATCACGATATTCAGAAGCAATAATTAAGGTACGAATCGTTTCAATATGACTGAGTTGAATATCCTCAGCATCTTGTTTAACTACACATTCAAGAAGATTATTATCCGATAAAAGCTGGTCTTGATAAGCTTTAACTTTTAAGGTATTTCGTACACGTAACCACATTTCTTCCCGATCGATAGGTTTACTCAAAAAATCATCAATACCTAAAGCCAAAGCTTGCAGTCGTGTTTGTCTATCTGTTAATGAACTAATAATCAAGATAGGTGTATATTCAACAGACTCACTCTCTCTAATTTTTTTTATAACATCAAAACCAGTGATGCCAGGCATCATAAGGTCAAGTAAGACCATATCAACGCGATCGTGCTTTAAATAGTTTAAAAAATCTATTCCCGAGTTAAAGCAACGTACTTTATAACCTTCATGTTCTAGCAACGTACTTAATAAACTGGTGACATTACGTTCATCGTCAACAATAGCAATAATATGTGTATTATTTGATTCAATTTTCATGATTTAATATTTTATTAACTAGATTTAAAAAATCACGGTAATTAATCGGCTTTGACATATATTCATTAAAGCCATTTTCCAAAATTCGCTCTCTATCTCCTGGCATAGCAAAAGCAGTTAAAGCGACAATAGGCGTATACTCTAAACTAGGCTCTTGTCTCATAATTTGGCAAGCTTCCATACCATCCATTTCAGGCAGTTGAATATCCAGCAATACCAAATCTGGCAATAATTTTTTTGCATTAACAATACCTGACTCTGCATTGGTATCCACAGTCACTTGATAATTCTGTTGTTCAAGCAACATAACCATTAATTTTATGTTGTTGGGATTATCTTCAATCACCAAAATATGAGGCGGGTTATTTGTCATCTGTTTGCCTCAACAATTTTTCAATATAACCCACAAAATTTTGTTGGTCGATATTGTATTTTTCAATAATGTCCTTAACTTTACCCGATAATTGTTGAATATCATCTTCAGTAATGATTTTAGCTGTCACGACAACAACGGGAACATGATGTAAATGCTGTGACTGCATAAATGCTATTACATCAAAACCCGTCACTCTTGGCATCATTAAATCTAAAATAATAAGATCAGGTGCTGATTTCTCCATTATTTCTATAGCATCTTCACCTGAATACGCTTTTTTTATTTTAATATTGTCATGTTGTAAGTATGTTGTTACCAAATTAATTGAATTTGGATCATCATCAACAACTAAAATCGTATAGTCTTTTGTTAATTCTTCATCAATTGGAATTCCAGCGTTGATAACCGCTCGTATTAAATTATTTTTTCTTACCGGTTTATTAACAATACCTTTTGGCTGAATAGCAACGCCTGCCATATCAAACGCCCCTAGTTGTAGCAAAATTAAAGGCATAGAGTTTTGCCCCTCATTAAAACAACTATTTTCTTGTAATTGTTCTAACTCTTGCCCAGCTACTTCTGCAATGACAGCATCAATTTTATAATTATTAGCATAATCACTTACTTCGGATGGGTTAGTGCAACGGTAAACTTCAATCCCTACATCTTCAAGGATACTCCTAACCATGGCCGCATCATTATCGTTTTTGTTGACTATAAGAACACTTTTTTTATGTTGTAAAAAATGATTAACACTCATATCGATTGAAAAAGAACTATTGTCAACGGGTAAATAGGCAGTAAAGCAACTTCCTGCCCCTAATTCTGATTTAACCTTAATACAACCATGGTGCAGTTCGACTAAACGCTTAACCATTGCTAATCCTAAACCTGTCCCTTGGTATTTTTTAGCTAACGAACTATCTAGTTGTTCAAAAGGCGTAAATAACTTACTAAGATTTTGTTCATCTATTCCAATTCCCGTATCTTCAACGACTATAGAAATAAAATCTTGTCTCCGTCTTTCACCTAATTTATCAGTCATCCCAGAGTCACACATAAGCACTTCATTTGAATGTATTTGTGTGGTCACAGTAATACTGCCATTATCTGGTGTGAATTTTGTGGCGTTAGACAATAAATTAAACAACACTTGCTTAATTTTTCGCTCATCTGCCATGATCATTCCAACTTGAGAGTCAAGGTTGAGGTTCAAATTAATATTATGCTTGCTTGCTTTTTCTTTAATAATAGATAAAGAGCGCCCCACAACTTCATTAAGTTCAAAACTAGAACAGTCCAACTCCATTTTTCCTGCTTCAATTTTAGACAAATCCAGAATATCATTAATCAAACTTAACAAATGCTGACCACTTTCAAAAATAACGCCTAACCCTTCCTCCTGCTTGACATTAACGTCACCAAACATGCTATCTTTCATTGCTTCCGAAAAACCAAGAATAGCATTAAGTGGAGTACGTAGCTCATGTGACATATTTGCAAGAAACTCTGATTTCATTCTACTGGCTTCATCAAGCTGCTTATTCTTTAACTCAATTTCTTCATTACGCTCTCGCAGTTTTTCAGTCATCACTTTCATGTCTTCATACTGCTTAAGATTATGCAATGCAACTCCAGTCTGTACGCATAAACGATCAATAAAATTTAGCTCGTCCGTCGCTGCATTTTCCCTAGATACCATCAAAAAAACCCCTAGGCGTTTTTGTTGATAGGTAACGGGACTAAAGATAACGGCTTTAGGAATGATTTTTGTAAACCCTATATCAATTACAAAATCATCTAGATTTAAATCTTTTAAAATAATTCTTTTATTTGCTTTTGCACATTCCCCTATAACACCCTCACCTAATTGATAGTCTTGTTGCACTTCTCGACTAAATCCAAATGAAGCTTCACAATTTAATTTACCTGTCCACTCATCAAATTGATAAAAAGCACTCATTAAATAGCCATTATTTTCAGCTAATATATTGAGTAAATGACTAAGAACAACTTTGCGATCTTGAGACGAGTTAAATTCAGTCAGTGCTTTATTATGAGTCGTATCATACTGCGCAATCTTGGACATCCGTGCTTCGGTTTCTTTTTGAACAGTAATATCCCTTGCAGCAGCAAACACGCCTTGTACCTTGCCGTTTTCATCACGGTAAATTGAGGCGTTATATAACACATGCGTAATATGACCATCTTTACGTCGTATAGAGAGAGGATAATCAGTCACAAACCCTTCAGTGAAAACCTTTTGATAACCCGCACGCGCTTTGTCGGGTTCGGTAAAATAAGTTGAAAAATCACTCCCTACTAAATGAGACCGAAAAACACCTGTTACTTTTTCAGTGGCATTATTAACATCCATAATCTTACCGTCTGCACTGATGGTAACAAAAGGGTCAAGACTTGATTCAATCAGGCTCCGAGTATATTCACCGACTTGCTTAGTTTTTTGTTCTGCCACTTTTTGTTGGCTAATATCTCTAGCCGCAGCAAAAACACCCTGCACCTGACCTTGCTCATTTTTATACACTGAAGCATTATATAAAACAGGGGTTATATTTCCGTTGGCATGGCGAAGGTCTAAAGGATAGTCTCTAACAGAGCCTAGTTCATAAACTTGAAGATAACCTGCTTTAGCATAATCAGGATCGGTAAAATAATTAGAGAAGTCTGTACCAACTAATTGTTCTCGTTTTAAGCCAGTAATTAACTCGGTCGCTTTATTAACATCGGTAATGGTTCCCTCTGGAGCTATAGTCACCAGTGGATCAAGGCTTGATTCAATCAAACTTCGGGTATATTGTCCTACTTGTTTGAGTTGATGTTCTGCACTTATTTGTTGGCTAATATCGCGAGCAGCAGCAAAAACGCCTTGCACTTCACCTTGTTCATTTTTATAAATAGAAGCGTTATATAAAACGGGAGTTATTTGGCCATTAATATGGCGTAGTTCTAATGGGTAGTTAGTAACATGTCCTTCTGTAAAAACTTTTTGATAACCCTGTCTAGCTCTATCAGGCTCGGTAAAGTAATCTGAAAAATCAGTACCAATTAATTTATCCCTTATTACACCTGTCACAAGCTCCGTTGCTTTGTTGACATCCATAATTTTTCCTTCAGCACTAATAGTGACTAAAGGATCAAGACTAGCCTCAATTAAACTGCGGGCATAATCGATTGTATTTGTCGCTGTAGTTGACATATCCCCCCCGAGTTCCGTCGTGTAAGCTTATAATTACATAATTCGGACAAAGTATAGCCTATAGACAAGCAATTAACCATATAGTTCTTCTGGTATTAGACTAGAGACAAAATATTTCAAACTTGCTCAGTTAAAAACTGCTTTTATAATTTTGTTTTTCGCACTAGAAATATAGCCCTATTCCCTATTACTCATAATCTTCTTCATTAAGAATAATTGAACCATCATCAGCCCAATTGACTTGAGTAATACCCGGCTCTTCTTTCTCCAGAGCTTTTAACAATGAATCTTTCTCATTTAATAACGCCTGCTGCTCTCTAACTTGATTTGCCAGTAGACTATTTTCTAACAACACACGCTGGTACTCTAAACCTGATTTTACTGCATTTGATATTTCAATATTATTCCAAGGTTTATTAATAAACCGATAAACACCAGCTTCATTAATCGCTGTTTGAGCACTTTCTAAATCTGCGTAGCCCGTTAAAATCATTCTGATTGTATAGGGTTGAATTGCCATTAATTTAATTAAAAATTGAACACCATTCATTCTAGGCATTCTATAATCTGAAATGACTAAATCAAATTTCACTTCTTTTGCTGTCATTAAAGCTTCTTCAGCACTCGTCAATGCCGTAATATCATATTCTCTTAGTAAACGACTGATAGCACGTAGAACGTTAGATTCATCATCAACTAATAAAATCTTTGCTTTTTTTATACTGCTTTCAGTCATATTTTTCTCTTAAATTTTGATCAATACAAAATAGGCTTTACATTTTTTAATGTCTATATCAATATAAAAGAATTAAAAGTCAATTATGTTTTTATCATAAAATATTTTATGGTAAAACAGCTCAAAAAATAAAACCCAAATTCATAAAGGATAAGTAGATGCCAAGTTCTTTTTTAGTCTATTCCTATCAATTCAATTTTCCTGAAAAAGAATCCATTGAATTGAATATTGAAATTGATTCTTTAACTACAACTTTTCGAGCAAATAACAAAGAACTCCCCTCTTGGACTGCATTAAAGTTTGAACAGTGCCCTAACTGCCCTCTCCAAGCTAAAGAAACCTCAGTTTGCCCTGTTGCCCAGAACCTTGTGCCTTTATTAAAAGTAGCCAGTTCTCTAATTTCCTATGACGAGGTTAATGTTATTGTCACAACACCCGATAGAATTATTTCAGCTGACACCACCATACAGCGAGCAATGAGCTCAATTCTTGGATTAATTATGGCGACCAGCCCTTGCCCCCATACCGAGTTTTTAAAACCTATGGCTCAGTTCCATTTACCTTTAGCCAATGAAGAAGAAACTATCTACAGAACAACCTCTATGTATATGCTAGCTCAACATTTTAGACATCAACAAAATATGAGTTATGACATGAGCTTTAAAGGATTAATAGAAAATTATGCTAATTTAACAGTTATTAACAGGGCGCTTGCCAATAGAATCAGATCTGCCATTGAGCAAGATGCCACCGTGAATGCCATTATTTTATTAGATCTATTATCTCAAGCTGTGTCTTGGTCAATTGAAGAGCAATTAGATGAATTACAACCTATTTTCAAAGGTTATATGAATCAATAAATAAGTTTATTTAAAATTTAACTCAAGTAATAGACAACATTACACATAGTGTCCTGCACACCAGCCAGATGCCCAAGCCCATTGGAAGTTATAGCCACCCAACCA
>Ga0209826_1000271_pt1 | contig 37726 bp, 37 predicted proteins | sample GOMGulsemesocosm_5_FD_184637 | JGI IMG/M metagenome (GOLD analysis project Ga0209826, IMG submission 184637) | Methane-oxidizing microbial communities from mesocosms in the Gulf of Mexico - GOM15C Gulf of Mexico (SPAdes) (version 2) | ecosystem: Environmental > Aquatic > Marine > Cold seeps...
AGTTTTGCTGTTCCGTCCATCAATGGTACGAGCAAACACCCCACAATCATAAATAGGGGGGCTGATAGCGCAGATTTGGTGGAGTTTTTTGCAGAACTAGTCATCATTCCTTGTACGGGGAACGCAATAACTTTTCAATGGTTGTTAGATTACGAAAAAAAAGAATGTTTTTGGGCGACTTCTTTTGGAGCACACATACCAGCTTCCATTTTTGGAGGGACAATGTCCGATAGGGGCAAAGTATGGTAATCGGCAAAAACACGCAGCTTTGATATACGATCTCCTGAGAATGTCCAAATTTGCATCCAACTTGAATTCCACATGATGGAGCTAGTGGTCAACTGGCATTTCAGGTCTCCGCGGACAATCATTTTATCGCATTCATGATGAAAGTCGGTAGGGGATGCGTTTATGTATTTAAGAAAATTCCCGCAGAGAACAAATAGATTTACAGCACCACTTTTCCCCATAAATGTTCCTGCATAGCTATCGGTGTAGAGTTGGTTGCCCAGACAAATGTGAATCTCTACATCGTCAGTTAAATGATCGAGAAAATCATCTGGGGATCCAGATTTCAAACTATCGAGGAACTCATACGCGACATCATCTCTATTTCGCATCCGATTGGGCCTCTCTAAGCAAAACCGCTTTAAGTGAGCAGCTAATTCTTTTAATTAGTCATTACTTATATATTCGCGTAATTTTCTCCGAAATCAAAGAAAAACCTCAAAAAAAGTGAATTTTTTGAGGTTCCTTTGGAAAAAATATTTGAGAACAGTGAGTTATGCCAAATTATTTAGCAGGCGCCAGACCTTTTGTGGAGTAGCGGGCATATCAATGTGGCTAACACCTCTATCTTTAAGTGCATCAATGGTTGCATTTATGATCGAAGGTGGTGCTCCGATGCAGCCAGCTTCGCCGCACCCTTTAACGCCCATGGGGTTCATGGTGCAGGGGATATCAATTGTTTCATATTGAAGATCCAACGGAATGTTGTCTGCTCTTGGCATTCCATAATCCATGAATGATCCGGTGAGGAGCTGCCCATCTTCATCATACACAGTCTCTTCTGTCAGAGCCTGCCCAACGCCTTGCCCGATACCGCCAATGACCTGATGGCGAACAAGTGCCGGATTTACGATGGTGCCGAAATCATCAACGATGATATATCGGACAACCTCTGTGGCGCCGGTGTCGGCATCAATCTCAACTTCGGCAATGTGACATCCGTTTGGATAGGTAAACGCTTCAACGGTGAAGCTGGCCTCACTATCGAGCCCTTCTTCAAGTCCTTCAGGTAATTGCCCAAGACCGCGAGCGCGTTGTGCCATTTCCAGAATGCTTATTTTTCTGTCAGTACCAGAGATAGAAAATTCGCCATCCTCTGCAGAAAACTCGATGTCTTGCGCAGCGGCCTCAAGGAAATGACCTGCCAGTTGCATGCCTTTGTTAATCACCTCATCGCTTGCCGCATGAATTGCGGGGCCTTGAGTGGTAAGTGACCGTGATCCGCCTGTGCCGCCACCTGTTTTGATTTTATCGGTGTCGCCCTGAATAATACGGATGTTTTCAAAAGGTACACCAAGACGTTCTGCCAGAATTTGTGCATAAGCGGTGGAATGGCCTTGTCCACTGGACTGCGTTCCAACGGCGAGAGTTACAATGTCGTTTTCTTCAAAACGGACCGTTGCTGTCTCGCTTGGGTTACCGGCAGTTGCCTCAATATAATAGCACATGCCCATGCCACGGATTTTACCGTTCCGCGCAGATGCGGCTTTTCGCTCATCAAATTTGTTCCATTCGGCATTTTCCATGGCTTTATCCATGAGGCGTTCGAACTCGCCGCTATCATAGACGCAGCCGGTAGCAGTTGTGTAGGGAATGGCCGCTACCGGGATGAAATTTTTCCTGCGAATTTCGTCTGGCCCCAGGCCAAGTTCTGCGGCGGCGGCATCCATCAAACGCTCAATCACATAAATGGCTTCAGGGCGTCCGGCTCCCCTGTAAGCATCCACGGGAACTGTGTTGGTAAAAACGCCAGTGCAGTGATAATGAAGCGCCGGAATATCATAGACGCCGGGCAAAACTTTTACGGCTGCCATGGTTGGGATCATGGGGCCAAAAGTGGACAGGTAAGCCCCAAGGTTTGCGTTGGTGTGAACGCGCATGCCCAGAATTTTATGGTTGGCATCAAAGGCGAGAGATGCCGTTGTTGCATGGTCTCTGCCGTGAGTGTCAGATAGAAAAGCGTCGCTTCGTTCACCCATCCATTTAATGGGCCGTGCTAGTTTTCGGCTGGCCCATACAGTGGCAACGCATTCTGAATAGAAAAAGAGTTTCATACCAAACGCGCCACCAACATCAGGGGTGATGACGCGAATTTGGTCTTCTGGAATATGCAGGACGGCATTGGCAAGAAGGGATTTTGTAACCCAGCCGCCTTGCGTTCCCATGCGAACTGTCATTTTTTCAGCATCATTGTCCCAGTCAGCGATGACGCCGCGGGGTTCCATGGAATTTACAACAATCCGGTTGTTGATCAAATCGACCGTTGTTACATGCGCTGCGCTGTCAAATATGCCTGAGAGTTCAGAGCTAGAACCCTGTTCCCAATTGAACGCTGTGTTATTGGCAACATCACTGTGAACCAAAGGCTGTCCATCATCACTTGCCGTTTTGGTGTCGCTGACCACTCCCAAATCGTCAAAATCAACCATTATCATTTCAGACGCGTCTTTTGCTTGATCGAGCGTTTCTGCCACAATAAAGGCGATATTATCACCCACATATTTGACTGTGTCGATGGCGAGAACTGGGTGTCCTGGGTCTGCGCGGCTGCTGCCATCACTGTTTTTCAACGGGATCATGCAAGGTCGTTGGTTCGCGTTCGCCGCGGCCAATTCGGCGCCTGTAATAATATCAATAACGCCGGGTGCTGCTTTGGCATCGTCTATATCTAAAGACAGAATTTTGCCGTGTGCAATGGGCGAGCGCAGCATATACCCGTATAGTTGACCGGGCAGATTAATGTCATCTGTATATTCGCCGGCTCCCGTAATGAGGCGAGCGTCCTCAACACGGTTTACAGATTGATTTACACCAAATTTGACCATTTTGATTGTCCATTTATCTTGATGAAGAGCCAAAAACAGATTGGCTCTTATTGGTTATGACGGTTTGCGCCCGGCTACAATTGTTCTTAATTTGTCGTAGTTATGTTTTTGGATGTTCCCAAAGAATGCCGTTCTTTGTCAATGATGTAATCTCATTTTCATCATATCCAAGCTCTTTCAGTATATCGCGTCCATTTGCGCCAAACCCTGGTGGAACAGATCTAACACGGCCAGGAGTGCGGCTCATCTTTACAGCGATACCAGTTCCGCGGTAATCATCCATTTCGACAACCATTTCACGGTGCTTTGTATGGGGATGGTTTAAGGCTTCGGGAACACTCATGGCGGCGCCTGCGGGAACGCCCGCGTCCAGAAGCTCTGTCGCAAATTCCACGCCATTTTTATCGGCTAGTTTTTCTTCGAGCAGGGCATTTAAAGCATCTCGGTTTTCAAGGCGTGCGGCATTATCAACAAACCGAGGGTCCGTTGGAATTTCGGGGCAATTCAAGGCAGCGCACAGTTTTCTAAATTGACCGTTATTTCCGATCCCAAGAAAAATAGGGGCGGTTTGTGTTGGATACAAATCATAGGGTGCAATGTTGGGATGGGAGTTTCCAGTAAGTGTCGGTTCTTTCCCGCTCATCAAATAGTTAGCCCCATGAGGGTGCTGCAATTGTATACCCGTATCATAGAGAGAGGCTTCGACGGATTGACCTTTACCCGAAGTATGGCGTTCATTTACCGCCATCAAAATACCAATAACGGCGTTCATTCCCGTGCCCAAATCAACAAGGGGAATACCCACTCGTACAGGGCCAGAGTCAGGAGAACCATTGACGCTGATGAGGCCAGCCCACGCTTGAATAACCGCATCATATCCCGGGAAGCCACCAAATGGGCCGTCAGCCCCAAATCCGGTTACACGGCAATGGATTAGTTTTGGGTATTTCTGTTTGAGGACATCATCGTATCCCAATCCCCATTTTTCAAGAGAGCCAGTTTTGAAATTTTCGACCAAAATATCTGCATCAGCCAACAGTTTGTGCAAGATTTTTTGACCATCTTCTTTGCGAATATCCAGGGCAATAGAGCGTTTGTTTCGATTGGCGCCGGAGAAATAGGCAGAGACGCCGCTCTCGTTAAATGGAGGTCCCCATAATCGTGTCTCATCTCCTTGAGGAGGTTCAATTTTAACGACTTCTGCGCCATGATCTGCAAGAATTTGGGTGCACACAGGGCCGCCGAGAACGCGAGATAGGTCAACCACTTTAAGGCCGGAAAGGGCACCATTGTTGGACATTGTACATATTCCTTTGGAAATTTTATTATTATTTATATTAGGGTTCAGAGAAGGCTCTAGTGTGTGAATATGGTATCGGAGAATTGAGGGTATACATCCCGAATTTTTACGGAAACCTCATTTTCCAATACCTTTAGAAGTTCTGGGTTCGGTTCAGGTGTAGCCGGCGTATTTTCTTTATCGTATAGAAAATCAAATCCGGTGTTGTCCAAGATATCTTCTAAGCTACTACCGGCGTGAATGCTTTTCAAGGAGAAGCATCCTTTCTCTTTCTCGAACTTAAAGAATGCTTTGTTTGTGAGCAATCCATAAGGTCCACCAGTTCGGTAAGTCTCTGGGGCGCTGCATCCCGGGGCGCTAACGAAATCCACAGTATCAACAAGGACCCGGCGGCTATGTTCTTCGCGAAATAAAATAACTTTGGGGATGAGGAAGTAAAGATAGGCGGAACCAAATGTTCCCGGCCATCGTGGGGTGTTGTTTGGATATTCACCGCGGCCCATCAAGTTGATGTTAGCGGAGCCGTCAATTTGACCACCACCTAAAAAAAAGGCGTCGATCCGGCCTTGAGCCGCGCAATCAAATAATTCTTGTGATCCATTGGTTAGGAAGTTGTTCTTAACCGACCCCAAAATATTGACGTGCCGCGGAGATGACCATGCCGCTTTTGCAAGCAGTGCAGCGGCCCCCGGAATTGGCGAAGATGCGCCAACTGCAACATGGTTACAATCTCGCAGGAGATTGGCGATGAAACAAATGAGGGCTTTTTTTGATGAAGCATCACTCATGAGATTTCTCCGTCAAAAATAAATTGTTGGAGATATTCATCAAAACCATCTTGTGTGCCTGCCACAGCTTTATAGTGATCGAGATGTTCTTTATCTTCTCCCTCGCCATGCCAAAAGCTGAGAGGCCAACACCCTGACGGAGCCTCAGCGACAGCACCGACATAAAGGTTGGGGAGGACGCCAGCGGCGAGTGTCTCATCATCCAATAAATTGCCGTCTACGATTTTTTCTACTGATACATATGCTGTCTTGGAGGCTTGCGTCATATGAACCAATTCGCGCCTCCGCCCAACCCAGACATTGCCTTCACGGTCAGCAAATGGCGCATGAAACAGAGCGACATCTGGTTTAATGGCAGGAATAGCAACTATCTTGTCGTCGTCTTGTGAAAATGGGTTCTGGATAACCTTCCAGTCCGGGTGGTTTTTCAAAATGTCACTGCCAATTATTCCGCGAAGAGGCATAAAGGGCAGCCCTTTTTGCGAGGCTTGCAGTCCTGCATGAATAGCCGGGCAGGTAGCATCGATAAGTTTGATGCTACCTGATTTGATTGCAGCTGAAAACCGGGGCGCAGGATTATATTCTCCCAATGTGAGGGCAGAACTTTCAAGCACAGAGACGCAACCTGCCCCAATGAGAAGTTCGCTTTGTAATCCCGAAGTTGGAACGCCAATAATGTGAAGTTTCTTTTTCTTTTGCCTAATTAGTTCGCGGGTCACAGCCATTGCAACGCCGCTATAATCTGCAGGGGTGGCAAGTTTGCAGCCGTCTTTAATGAGGGAGGCAAGCTCCTCTATCTTCATGATCATTAGATCATTATCCTTTTTAGTCTTTACGGAAAAGTGCGGAAGCAATCCAGCCTGCGATCAGGGCGAAAATGATAGCGGCAATTCCGTGGAGGGTCGGGTAGCTTTGTGCAAAATCAAAGATACGGCGTCCAATGCCGAATTTTTTAATAAAGAGGGGAGACGTTTGTGCGCTCACAAGCTCTCCGTCTTGGAATAGATAAACTTCGGCCACATAGTTACCAACAGGTACGTTTGCAGGAAAGTGAATAGATGTCCTGAAAAGGGAGGTGCCTAAAAAATAAACAGCGGACTGATTGCTTGTATATAGCTGCACTTCTTCTTGTTGGCGTACAATCGCCTGCCTAAAATCTTGCACATCAAGAGGGGTTGTCTTAGCAGATAAACTAAGGCGATGTTGGCCAATTTTTAACCGCTCAAGGGTCCCTGTTGAGCTGATATCTGTAACGGGCCGATTGCTGGCAACCGCATAGAACCCTGGCACTTTGGCTATTTCAATGGCTCGTGTATTTACCCAGATACCTGCAACACGTTCTTTCTTCCTAACGGTGACATTTTTTTTGGGTCCTCTGACGACGACAATAATATCTCCTTTGTCGGCAGGAAGAGATCCTTCAGACGATGTAACCGTTCCAAACAACAGCAAATCTGTTCCGGTGAAGTCAGAGGTCACAGAGATCAAATGAGAGGAAATATCGGTTACCAGAGTGTTGTCAGCACGAGAGGGTTGGGCCGCGACGACTAGGCAAAACAAGGCTATGGCAAAGAGGCCAAAAACTGAACGATTGCCCATCATATTAATTCACCCCTTCCAACAAACGGAAAGAGAATAGGTCGTCGGGCGTTAATATGAGGTCAAATGCTAATTTGGCACAAACCAGTAATACCATTAACCCGAGGAGCGAGCGCAACTGCTCCCCTTTCATTTTCGCACCAATCCGTGTTCCCAGCTGAGCGCCAATAACGGCGCTGCTCATGAGCAGTAGAGCGAGTAAAACGTCTACTGTTTGTGTTGTCATAGAGTGAAGGAGGGTTACATTGGCTGTAACAAAAATGATTTGGAAAAGGCTGGTGCCAATAACCACTGATGTGGGCATGCCCATGAGGTAAATCATGGCCGGCACCATCACAAATCCGCCGCCAACACCCATAATAGCTGAGAGGACACCGACGAAAAATCCAAGAACTAATGGAAGGAGAGCACTGATGTACAGTTTCGATTTTCGAAATCGCATTTTGAACGGCAGGCCGTGTATCCAATAGTGTTGGTGTAGTTTTTTACGTTTTACAGTTCCTTTATGGCTTCGTAAAAGAGCCCCGACGCTTTCCACCAGCATCAGGCCGCCAATGACGCCAAGAAACAAAACATAGGATAACGAGATGAGAAGATCGACTTGACCTGCATCTTTGAGAAGGGCAAATATCCATGTGCCAAGGCCAGAGCCGAAGATGCCGCCGACCAGCAAGACTGTTCCCATTTTAAAGTCGACGTTTCCGCGTCGCCAATGGGCAAGGACGCCGGATACACTGGCGGCAACGAGTTGATTGGCGCCTGTTGCTACAGCAACAGCCGGAGGAATGCCGATAAAGATGAGAAGCGGAGTCATTAAGAAGCCGCCGCCAACCCCAAACATTCCAGACAACAAACCAACTGCTCCGCCCATGCCCAAAATCAGGAATAAATTCACTGATATCTCGGCGATAGGAAGATAAACTGGCATAGGGGTGTTGACCCTGATTTGAGCTGATGAATTTATTACTATCTCAGCCTATACAATAAATAGACTTTGAATGTAATAAATTCATGACGAAAAAGTAATTTTTTTCGTGTTTCGCCTAATTGTTAAGCTGCCAGCTGAACAGAATGCAACAAATTTCGGATATTATCGCTATATAAAGAATAGAAAATCGTTTGAGCTTCACGCCGAGTTGTAACGATGTCATCCCTGCGTAATCTGCCTAAATGCTGCGAGAGTGCAGATTGGCTGATTTTTATTTTTTGTTCGAGTTGGCCAACAGATAATTCTTGTTCTGACAAGCAGGTCAGAATTTCAAGGCGGCGTTGGTTGCCCAGAGATTTCAAAATTTTACTGGCCCGATAAAGCGAGTCAGAGAGTTGCGTGAAGTCTTTCTCTATTTGGTTGATGTTATTCATAGTTTTACCTCCCCCCAGAGGTGATGTGTTTGTGTCAATTTGTCCTAACCGACACCATTAAGTTTTAGTTCTTTTTCAAGGCCTCCGCTTAACCATAGCAAATACATTCTAATATCACTGTAGAATGACCATAAAGGGTACTGAAACGTAGCGGGTTTGTTTTTTTCAAAGAGAAAATGGCCAACCCACGCGGCTCCATAACCACCCAAAATAGACAAAGCAATAAAGATCGGGGACTTTGTTACGAGAAATAGAACGAGTGTTATCACAGCGAATGTCGTTCCGCTGAAATGAAGTCTCCGGCACACTAAATTAGTGTGTTCCCCTAAGTAATAGGGCCAGAATTCTGTATAAGTAGAGATCTTCTTCGACATCTTTGGCACTATCCCCAAGCGCACGTAAGTTTTGATAACGCGCGTTATGTTAGCAAATATATTTCATTAGTGCACCTATTTGTCGTGTTAGAAAGTCGATTTATTATTTCTGCAAAGGAAAGTTGACGTTTACGTAAACGTCAAGTAGTGTAAAATTAGTAATAATAACGTTCTTAACTGGGAGTTGGAATGGACAAAAATACATATTCCATCACAGATTTGGCAGAAGAGTTTCAGGTCACTTCACGGACCATCCGATTCTACGAGGATAAAGGGCTTATTTTGCCCGAACGCGATGGGCTTACGCGTGTTTACTCCAGAAGTGATCGCGCTCGGTTAAAGCTGATCCTGCGAGGGCGTCGGTTAGGGTTTAGTCTGCAGGATATCAAAAAGATGATCGACCTGTATAATCCCAAGGAAGAATCCGGAGAGCAGTTAAAATTCACATTGCAGAAATGTGAAGAGCAGCTTGAAAAGCTTATGGGTCAACGAAAAGATATTAATGAGGCGATTGAAGAGCTGGAAAGTACAGTTTCCGATTTGTCCGATTATCTGAACGGTGACACTAGCAGCGGAAAGAAACTCGCTTAAGTTTGATAACTCGTTTTAGTGGTTTGCCGTTTATTGCGGTTTTTATATTTTTAAATATCAACATACATCCCCCATGCCTGATTAATGAATACGGGCTAGAGATTGAAAAAGGATTTTAGAGCATGAAGAATGTGGTCATTGCCGGGTACGCCCGCTCTCCATTTACACTTGCCAATAAAGGTGAGTTGATTAAAGTTCGTCCTGATGAAATGACTGCACAAGTAGTTCGCGGCCTTATTGAAAAGACAGGCGTGGACAAAAATGACATTGAAGACGTCATCATCGGCAGCGCGTTTCCAGAAGCTGAGCAGGGTTTGAACGTTGCCCGGAATATCAGTTTCCTAGCTGGTATTCCAAAGACGGCATCAGCAACAACTGTAAATCGGTTTTGTGGATCTTCCATGCAAGCCATTCATATGGCTGCAGGCGCAATTCAAATGGGTGCAGGCGAAGTGTTCATTTGCGGCGGCATTGAAAGCATGACCCGCGTTCCAATGGGTGGTTTTAATCCAGCTCCGCATCCAGGACTTTATAAAGAATATCCTGAAGCCTACATTTCAATGGGCATCACAGCTGAAAATCTGGCGAACCAATATAAAATTTCTCGTCAGGAACAAGAAGAAATGGCGGTTGAAAGCCATGCTCGTGCGGCTGCTGCGCGCGCTGCAGGTAAGTTCTCTGATGAAATTATCCCAATTGTTCAAGGAAATATCCGTGTTGAGCAAGACGGTTGTATTCGCCCAGAAACGACGCTTGAAAAATTGGCAACCTTGAAGCCCGCGTTTGATGCAAATGGCAGCGTAACAGCAGCGACATCTTCGCCGCTTACAGATGGTGCCTCCGCGACTTTGGTTTGTTCCGAAGAATATGCGGATGCAAATGGCTTGACTAAGCTTGCTCGTATCAAATCCATCGCGGTTGCAGGCTGCGGCCCAGAAGTCATGGGTATCGGACCGGTTCCTGCAACGAAGAAAGCGCTGGAGCGCGCAGGCCTGACGTTGAAAGATATGGAAATCATCGAGCTTAACGAAGCGTTCGCGGCGCAATCACTTGCTGTTTTGAAAGAAGCTGGCATGAACTACGATATTACAAATATCGATGGCGGCGCCATTGCTCTTGGTCATCCAATGGGTGCGACAGGCGCGCGGATCACAGGTAAACTTGCAAGCTTGATGCAGCGCGAGGGTAAATCTCTTGGACTTGCCACACAATGTATCGGCGGCGGTCAAGGTATTGCTACCATTCTTGAGGCTTGCTAAGCATGGCTATTGAAAAAGTAGCCGTAATTGGCGCAGGTGTTATGGGTGCTGCGATTGCCGCCCATGTCACCAATGCAGGATATCAGGCGGTGTTGCTGGATATCGTGCCTGAGGGTGCGGATAATCGCAATATGCTCGCTGAGGGTGCTGTTGCGAAGATGCTGAAAACCAAACCAGCTCCTTTCATGCACAAGAAAAATGCCCGCATGATTGCAACAGGAAATCTTGAAGATAATTTAGATTTGATTTCAGATTGTGACTGGATTGTTGAAGCGATCATTGAACGCCCTGACTTGAAGCAAGCCTTGTATCAAAAACTTGATACAGTGCGTAAAGCAGGGTCGATTATTACCTCAAACACATCAACTATTCCGTTGAAGACGTTGATGAAGGGGATGCCTGAAAGCCTACAAAAAGACTTTGCGATTACCCATTTCTTCAATCCACCGCGTTACATGCGCTTGTTCGAACTTGTAAAGGGCGAACTGACACGGGATGACGCCATCGAGGAATTACGCCAGTTTGCCGATGTGTCTTTGGGTAAAGAAGTCGTGGATTGCTACGATACACCCGGTTTCATCGGTAATCGTATCGGTATCTATTGGTCATTTGTGGCGATCAAGTCTGCCTTTGATTTGGGTATGACAGTTGAAGAGGCTGACGCTGTTTGCGGAAAACCCATGGGAATTCCGAGCACTGGCATTTTCGGTCTCGGTGATTTAACCGGCATTGATCTTGGGCCAAAAGTAAACGCGTCTATGTTGGAAGAGCTTCCAGCAAGTGATCCGTTCTGTCAGGAGTATGATGAGAATCATGCGATGGTTGCCACGATCACGAAAATGATCGACGAGGGATACACTGGCCGTAAAGGCAAAGGTGGTTTCTACCGCATGAATAAAGACGGCGGCCGTAAAGTTAAAGAAGCCCGTAACCTACACACTGGCGAATATGCAAAAGCACAGAAGCCTAAGTTGGGTTCTGTAAGGGCCGCCAAAAAAGGCCTGCAAGCATTGGTCGAGTTTGATGATGTGGGGGGCAAATACGCATGGGAGATCTTGAAAAAAGTTATTTCCTACTCTGCATCTTTGGTTGGTGAAATCGCAGACGATATTATTGCCATCGATAATGCCATGAAAACTGGCTATGCGTGGAAATACGGCCCATTCGAGCAACTTAATCAAATGGGCGTGCAATTCTTCATCGACCGTCTTGAAGCCGAAGGAATGGAAGTTCCTGCGTTCTTGAAAACAGTTGGTGATCGCCCGCTTTACAAAGAAGACGGCGAAGACGCTCTTTATATGACTGTGGACGGCGAGTATGCCAAAGTTCCAGTTGCTGAAGGCGCTTGGATGCTGGCTGACATCAAACGCGGAAAAACAGCGTTCAAATCCAACAAAGGCGCAAGCATTTGGGATCTGGGCGACGGTGTTGCGTGTCTTGAACTCCATACAAAAATGAACAGCATCGACCAAGACGTTGTCGATATGTTGCGAGAAGCTGGCAAGCTCGACAAAAAAGGTTTCAAGGCTCTGGTCATTGGAACGGATGCCGATAACTTCTCTGTTGGTGCAAATGTAGGCCTTGCGTTGTTCGCTGCCAATACAGCCATGTGGCCTGTTATTGAGAATTCGATCAGCGAAGGTCAAAATGCCCTTCTGAAGTTGAAGTATGCACCCTTCCCAGTCGTTGCGGCACCAGCCGGAATGGCACTTGGTGGCGGCTGTGAAATCGTACTCGCAGCTGATGCCGTGCAAGCACATGCGGAAAGTTACATGGGCCTTGTAGAGGTTGGTGTTGGCGTGCTGCCAGGATTTGGCGGCTGTAAAGAGCTTGTCATGCGGTCAATTCAAAACAAAAAACGTCCAGGGGGTCCTATGCCTGCTTTGGCGTCTGTTTTTGAAAGCATTTCAACGGCGAAAGTCTGCACAAGTGCTGCTGAAGCTCGCGATATGTTAATCCTGCGGGACGGTGATAGTGTCACCATGAACCGTAAGCGGGTTCTGGCCGATGCGAAACGAAAAGCGCTGGAACTTGCCGAAGGATATGAGGCGCCAGTGCCAGAAGATATCTATTTGCCGGGTGCAAGTGCAGCGGCTGCCTTTGATATGGCAGTTTCTGGTTTTGTAACAATGGGCAGGGCAACACCGTATGACGCTGTTGTTGGCGGCGAAGTTGGTCGTGTTCTCTCTGGCGGGGACACTGACATTACGCAACCGATCTCGGAAAAAAAGCTGCTTGAACTTGAAAGAGAAGGCTTCATGACTTTGATCCGCAATCACAAAACACTCGACCGGATTGAGCATATGCTTATGACCGGCAAACCTCTACGGAATTAGGGAGATAGAAAATGCCTATTTATAATGCTCCTGTTAAAGACATCAAATTCATCCTCAATGATTTGTTGGGTGTGGATAAGATGTCAAACAATCCGGGCTTTGAAGATGCTACGCCGGATATGATTGACGCTATCCTCACCGAGGGCGCTAAAATCGTTGAAGAAGTAGTGCAGCCGCTTAATCAGGTTGGCGATACAGAAGGTTGTACTTGGAAAGATGGTGTTGTCACGACACCAACTGGATTTAAAGAAGCCTATGACGCCTACCGCGAAGGCGGCTGGACTGGCATCGACATGCCTGAAGAATACGGCGGACAAGGTTTGCCACATGTTATTAGCACCAGTCTTGCTGAAATGATGAGTTCAGCGAACATGGCCTTTGGCATGTATCCAGGCCTCACACATGGCGCTTCTGCTGCGATTTTGAAGCATGGCACTGAAGAGCAGAAGAGAACATATCTTCCTAGAATGACGTCAGGGGATTGGTCAGGGACCATGAACTTAACTGAGCCTCATTGCGGGACTGATTTGGGGTTGATGCGGACGAAAGCTGTTCCGCAAGATGATGGTACTTACAAAGTTTCGGGCACCAAGATTTTTATCTCGGCCGGTGAACATGATATGACTGAAAATATCATTCATTTGGTTTTGGCGAAAATTCCGGGTGGACCTGATGGCATCAAAGGGGTGTCTTTGTTTATCGTTCCAAAATTCATTTTGGATGAAAACGAAAATCCGGGAACACGGAACGGTGTTACTTGCGGCTCCATCGAACATAAGATGGGTATTCATGGTAACTCAACTTGCGTCATGAATTATGAAGATGCCACTGGTTATCTTCTTGGCGAGGCCCATAAGGGTATGCGCGCCATGTTCACGATGATGAATGCTGCCCGTCTTGGTGTTGGTATCCAAGGTTTGTCGCAAGCAGAAGTCGCTTATCAAAATGCCGTTGCTTATTCGAAGGACCGGACGCAGGGTCGGTCAATTTCTGGTGTGAAAGCACCTGAAAAATCAGCTGATCCGATCATTGTGCATCCAGATATTCGCCGGAACTTACTAATGTGCCGGGCTTTTACCGAAGGCGCGCGCGCCCTAGGCTTATGGGCTGGTTTACAAGTGGATTTGGTGGACAAACACCCTGACGAAGCTGGACGGCAGATTGCTGACGAGTCTCTTGGGATTTTGACGCCTGTTATTAAAGCCTATTTCACAGACATGGGTTTTGAATTAGCCGCAACCGCGCAGCAGTGCTTTGGTGGTCATGGGTACATTCATGAATGGGGAATGGAGCAGTTCGTTCGCGATGCTCGCATCACCCAAATTTATGAAGGTGCAAATGGCATTCAGGCGTTAGATCTTGTTGGACGTAAAATTCCAGCAAATCTGGGTCGCTCTCTTCGTCATTTCTTCCATCCGGTAGATGAATTCATTCAGGAAAATATGATGAACCCTGAATTGAAGGATTTTGTCATGCCACTTGCTAAAGCCTTTGCCAAATTGCAACAGGGTACTGCAATGCTGGGCGAAAAAGGGATGAAAAATCCTGATGAGGCTGGCGCAGCGTCAACAGAATATCTTCGGATGTTTGGTCTTGTTGCACTTGGCTTTATGTGGGTTCAAATGGCTAAAATCGCTACCGAAAAACTCGCTGAAGGTACCGATGATAAAGAGTTCCTTGAAACCAAACTGGTAACCGCTCGCTTCTTCTTTGAGCGGATGATCCCCGATGTGTCTTCTCTTCTTGTGAAGATGAGTGCCGGATCAAAAACCATGATGGCACTTGACGCTGAAGCATTTTAATTCCGCTACTTGATGGAGAAGCAATAATAGTGAAGACTGTTGTTGCTTCTCCGTTAGTTTTCGGAATTTTTTTGTATTCTAAAAATGATAATTTGTCAGTAGTGTGTAAATAATTTAATAATAACAATAAGTTGACGGGAATTTCGTAATGATTGAGAGAAAAATTTTCAGCGAAGAACATAATATCTTTCGTGAATCCGTTCGCAGGTTTTATGAAGAACATATCACCCCCCACCGTGAAGAATGGGAAAAACAAGGGCATATTAGCCGCGAAGCTTGGATGGAAGCTGGATCGCAGGGCTTATTATGTATGACTATTCCCGAAGAATACGGCGGGCTTGGTGCTGAAAAACTTTACAGCGTTATCATGATGGAAGAACAAGCACGTGCTGGGGCCTCTGGTCCTGGGTTTAGTTTACACTCTGAAATTGTTGCCCCGTATATTTTGAACTACGGTACAGAAGAGCAAAAAAAGAAATACCTGCCAAAACTTGCCAGCGGCGAGATGATTGGTGCCATCGCAATGACTGAACCCGCCGCAGGTTCGGATTTGCAAGGGATCAAAACCAAAGCCGTTAAAGACGGTGATCACTATATTATCAACGGATCTAAAACGTTTATCACCAATGGTTATATGTGTGATCTGGTTATTGTCGTTGCCAAAACGGATCCAGACGCTGGAGCCAAGGGAACTAGCCTGTTTTTACTAGAAACGGGGACGCCAGGTTTTGAAAAAGGGCGAAATCTTGATAAATTGGGCTTGAAAGCTCAAGATACAGCAGAACTTTTCTTTGATGATGTTCGGGTCCCAGCGACCAACTTGCTCGGCGGTGAAGGCAAAGGCTTTTTCTGCTTGATGCAAGAGCTGGCGTGGGAGCGCATGCAAATTGCTATTGGGGCAACCGCAACGATGGAAATCGTTCTGGAAGAGACCATTGAATATACGAAGGATCGCTCAGCCTTTGGTAAAAATGTTATCCAGTTTCAAAATACCAAATTCAAATTGGCGGAACTTAAAACCGAAGCACAAATTGCCCGGGTCTTTGTTGATCGTTGCCTTGAAGAATTGCTGAGAGGCGAGCTCGAGGTTGAGACGGCTGCCATGGCGAAATATTGGTGTTCTGATCTTGAGAATAAACTCATTGATGAGTGCCTTCAATTACACGGCGGGTATGGCTTTATGTGGGAATTCCGTGTTGCACGCGCCTACGCCGATGCTCGGGTCCAACGGATTTACGGTGGCACTAACGAAATCATGAAAGAAATTATCAGCAGGTCTCTTTAGAGCCAGCCTATAGGAGAGAAAAATGACTGAAGCATTTGTATATGACGCGGTGAGAACACCTCGCGGCAAAGGCCGGGCAAGTGGAAGCCTGCATGAAGTAACACCAATTAATTTAGCAGCTGCCGCCCTTAAAGCGGTGCAGCAGCGCAACGACCTTGATACTTCGCTTGTAGATGACGTGGTGCTTGGATGTGTTGAACCTGTGGGAGAGCAAGGCGCTGTTATTGGCCGGGTTGCTCCTTTGCATGCTGGATATGCTGAAACGGCGTCTGGTGTGCAAATTAACCGCTTCTGTGCCTCTGGACTTGAAGCTGTGAATATGGCAGCTGCGCAAGTCATGGCGGGTCAAAGCGACTTAACTGTTGGCGGCGGCGTTGAAAGCATGTCTCGTGTTCCAATGGGATCGTCGGGCGGCGCATGGTCGGCTGACCCACAAGTTGCCTACGGAACCTATTTTGCACCGCAAGGTATCGGCGCAGATATGATTTGTACCAAATGGGATTATAGCCGCGACGACGTGGATGCCTACGCGGTGGAAAGCCAGCGACGAGCAAAACATTCATGGGACAACGGTTATTTTAAAAATTCAGTGATCCCAGTTACCGACATGAACGGACTGACCATTTTGGATCACGACGAGCACATGCGCCCGCAAACAACAATGCAATCCCTTGGATCTCTTGATCCGGCGTTTGCTGTTCAAGGCGCGCAGTATGGTTTCGATGCTGTGATCAAGCAGCGCTACCCAGAAGTCGAAGAGTTAAACCATGTTCATCATGCTGGAAACTCGTCCGGTATTGTTGATGGTGCTGCGGCAGTTCTCATCGGTAACAAAGAAGCTGGCGTGAAAATTGGCACGAAAGCACGCGCTCGTTTTAAATCTTTTGCCTCCATCGGAAGCGAGCCATCCATCATGTTGACTGGCCCAAGCTATGCGGCGGAAAAAGCACTTAAACGCGCCGGTATGACTGCCGCAGATATTGATCTTTGGGAATTGAACGAAGCATTTGCAGGCGTCGTCCTGCGTTTCATGGATGTCATGAGTGTTGATCACAGCGAAATCAATGTGAACGGCGGCGCTATTGCCATGGGCCACCCATTGGGTGCCACGGGCGCCATGATCCTCGGTACTGTTCTGGACGAGCTGGAACGGCGTGATCTAAATACGGCTCTCATAACCTTGTGCGTTGGTGCAGGCATGGGAACAGCAACCATTATTGAACGCGTTTAAGGGGCGATAAAACGATGATTAATTACTCAGTAGATAGTGATGGTATCGCAACCATTTCGTGGGATATGCCAGACCGCAGCATGAACGTGCTGAATAACGACAGTATACCAGCCTTTGCAGAGGCGGTAGAAAAAGCCATTTCTGATGACGCTGTTAAAGGCGCAATTATCACATCTGCGAAACCAGATTTCATTGCTGGTGCAGATCTTGAAATGTTGCAAGGCTGGAGCGGTGCAGAAGAGATGTTCGCTAATGGCATGGAGCTGCAAATGATGTTCCGTTCTATTGAAAAGGCCGGAAAACCGTTTGTTGCTGCCATTAACGGTACGGCACTTGGTGGGGGCTTTGAAATTTGCCTTGCCTGCCATCACCGAATTGCAGCGGACAATCCTAAAGCTAAAATCGGATTGCCTGAAGTGAAGGTTGGATTACTGCCGGGCGGCGGCGGTACACAACGTTTGCCACGCCTTATCGGTATTCAGGCAGCGTTGCCGCTTTTGCTTGAAGGGAAACATCTAAGTCCTGCTAAGGCGCTGAAAGTTGGCGCTATTAACGCTGTTGTCCCTGCGGATGAGTTACTTTCTTCTGCAAAAACATGGTTGCTGAACGCGAAACCTGAAGATGCTGTTCAGCCTTGGGATAACAAAAAATTCCGCATTCCGGGCGGCGCTCCCATGAGTGCAGCCGGCATGATGACATTTACGGCGGGCAACGCCATGCTGCGGGAAAAGACTCAAGGTAATTACCCCGCCGCACTTAATATCATGTCCTGTGTATACGAGGGGTGCTGCGTTGATATCGACAATGGACTTCGCATTGAAACACGGTATTTCGTGAAAACTTGCATGTCGCCAGAAGCCAAGAATATGATCCGGTCCCTATTTTTTGGAATTGGAAATGCCAACAAATTGGCGTCCCGTCCAAAAGGTATTGAAACACAAACTTATAAGAAGGTTGGTGTTCTTGGAGCTGGTATGATGGGCGCAGGTATTGCCTATGCGTCTGCCATGGCTGGCATCGAAGTGGTTTTGATCGACAGTGATCAAGAGCGCGCAGATAAAGGCAAAGCTTATTCCGAGGCTTTGCTTAAAAAAGCCATTAGCCGTAAGCGCATGACCGAAGAAAAGGCCGCTGCTGTATTGGGGCTGATCACACCGACAACTGATTATGTGGCGCTTGACGGCGCCGAGATGGTTATTGAAGCGGTGTTTGAGAACCGAGAAATCAAAGCAGATGTAACAGCAAAGTCGGAAGCCGTGTTAGCAGACACCGCGATCTTTGCATCCAACACATCTACGCTTCCCATAACGGGCCTTGCCGAAGCCAGTAAGCGTCCAGCCAACTTCATCGGTCTGCATTTCTTCTCGCCTGTGGATAAAATGCCTCTTGTGGAAATCATTTGCGGTAAAGACACCAGTCAGGAAACCTTGGCACGGGCAATGGATTACGTAAAAGCGATCCGAAAAACCCCGATCGTCGTTAATGACAGCCGTGGTTTCTACACAAGTCGTGTGTTCGCAACATATGTGAGTGAAGGTGTTTCATTGCTGGCAGAAGGTGTGCATCCTGCTTTGATTGAAAGTGCCGGCAAAATGGCGGGAATGCCCGTAGGTCCTTTGGCCCTTGCGGACGAAGTTTCGTTGGATTTGATGTACAAGATCACCAATCAGACGAAAATTGATTTGGGCGATAAATATATTACATCACCAAGCGAGCCTGTCGTGAGCAAGATGGTTGAAGACCTTAAACGCGTCGGCAAGAAAGACAGCAAAGGTTTTTATGATTATCCTAAAGGGGCTAAGAAACATCTTTGGAAAAGTCTTGCTGATCATTTTCCAGTATTGCCAGAAGCCGAACAGCCTTCCGTTGACGATTTGATTAAGCGCCTGATTTATATTCAGTCGGTTGAAACGGCTCGTTGCATGGAAGAAAATGTTGTGACAACGGCAGAAGATGCTGATGTTGGGTCGATTCTCGGTTGGGGATTTGCACCTTTCCGCGGTGGATCTATTAGCCAAATTCATACGGTCGGTGTCGATAATTTTGTGAGTGAATGTGATGTGATGGCGCAGAAATATGGTGCCCGCTTTACGCCGCCGCAGATGCTTAGAGACATGGCTGCAAAAGGGGAAGCTTTCTACGCGGCTTGAACGTTAGAACGTTAGACTAGAAAACAAAGGGTGCGGTGCTGTTAGTGTGCCGGGCCCTTTTTTTATTTTATGGGTTGTCCAGCTTTCAAATGCTTATCCAAGATATTTTGCAAAACACCTTTTTCTCTTAGATCGCGAATGACTGCGTTTATTTCACTAACTTTGTTTGCGCAAGCGGCGTCTCGATTAATCAGAACATGGACGTCGGTCGACAGTACTGGCCAAGGTAATGCGACCACTTTTCCTTCAAGTTTATGACGCCGAATATGCTCAAGCGCCTCGACATAACCGACAATTCCATAATAGCCTCTGCCCGCAGCGACCATTCTGATGATTTGGTCGCTCTTACTGACCTTTGACAGGTTTAGATGTTTTGAGGAAAATTTGTCAAACTCGTCGCCGTAAGAGCCACCAAGTAAATTAAATCCATTTTTTCCAATTAGGTCCTCCAAAGATGCTAATGGAAACTCCTCTCCTGGCCTTACAAATACGCGAACATCATCGGTGCCGAGGGGTTGGGAATAGTGATATTTTTCGGCGCGCTCTGAATTCCAATACCCTCCCATAACCATATCGAGGGTACCTTTCTCTAAGTTATAGAGAATTCGCTTCCAAGGAACGTCATCCTGAACAGTCATTTCTAGCCCTAATTGACTTAACGCCGCTTTTGCACCGTCGACAATCGTGCCGGTCAACTCACCGTCATTGTTTCGATATGAAAATGGGTACCAATTATTGATCCCGTTAGCCGAAAAAGAGGTGCAATTACTGTTCGCGTATACATTTGGCGCACCTAACAACAACACGCCTAATAAAATGCTGAAAAAGGTCTGTCTTTTGCCTAATAAATACATTTTCCCTCATTCTGAATGTTTAAGTTGTTAGTCAGCCGCCCATATTACTTTGAAATAGGGCCCAAAAGTATGAGTACAAAAACGGATTCTTTTTTCTAGTAGATTCTGGTGAAAACGGCACTTCAATTAAATAATGGGCAGCCTAGAAAATAGCTGCCCGACATTTTCTACATTTGATTTCGCAATAGGTTTTCTTCCGGTACATCAACATATTCCTGCGGAAGTGGCACAGATTTTCGAGCCGTCATGTCGAAGTAACAACCAAGCACTGTTGTTGAATTGAGAATGTCGCCTGTATCGCAGTTGATCATATGGTGACCAAAGACAAAATTCTTAGGTTTCCTGTCGAGCAGACCGCTTTTAAGAATAATTGCGTCAGCCATGCGAATGGGTTTGTTAAATTCAACGTAATAATCAAGTGCAGCAGATCCGAGATTTCTTTCTCGTTGCACCGCGCGGGTAATCCCAACGGACGAGACAATATGCGAGGCGGCGTCAGAAAACCTGCTAATAATGTAGCGGGTTTCCATATTGCTAAATTGATCGCATTCCCAAACGTTAACCGCACTTCTGCTTGTCTCAAACATGTGTTTAAGTGGCGTTGATGGCAAGATCAATGATTTCATTGGCGCTGGACAAAATAGGTTTTCATGTTCGTCCGCAAGAGATTTGGCTTTTTCTAAAACATCCAAAGGAATAGGGTGTTCTTCGCTCGTATCCAAATCTTCGTATCTTAAATTAAATTCACTGATTGATGACAGTGTATCGTCGGCGGCTTTGAACAAGTGCGTGAAAGCCTTAATGCCATCAGGGCCTGCCGCTCTCACGCCAGAAAGACCGTACATCAACTCTCCGCCCAGCATTTCTGCTTTATACTGAATTCTCAAATCCCGATAGCGGAGGGCTTTGCGATCCTCGCGAATACGGGCAGGGGATAGGCCCAAAGCATTGAGTAAGTGAGAGAAAGAGATAGAAGCTTTAGAGCTATAGAACTGCACGTTCATATGCTTCATCTGATCGCATTCCCAAGTTTCAACGGCGCCGCGATATCCTGGAATAAGTTTGTCTGAATAAGTTACACTCATGCTGCTACCTCTTGCGCTTTAGCAGATTTTAAAACAGCGAGTGTTTTCTCGTCAAATGCTATGGCTTTTCTGGCTTTCATATCAAAATGAAGCGCGGTTACCTTTGTCTCATATGATAGGGCGCCGGTTGCGCTGTTGATCAGGCGGTGATGGATGGTGAGGGATTTATCGGTAAAATCGATAATAGCACTTTCCATGTGCATAATGTCACCGGCCAGTAGTTCACCCCGAAATTTAGTTTTTTGATCTACTGCAGCAAATCCTTTTTGAATCTGCTTCATGTAGCTGGGGGAAAATCCAATGGTTGAAAACATGTGTTTCATCGCTTTACTGACACAAGCGCCATAGAACTGGATATTCAGATGGCCCATCATGTCACATTCACTGGACAGTACGTGACCGCGATAGCTCTCTACATAGTCTGTCATGTAACGGGAACTCCTACATTCTTGTTGTTTTTTAAGTTCTGATCCTTTCTAGCATTTGTGTCAGGTATCGGTCGATCATTTCTTGCGGATCTGAACCAAAAGTATCGATCCTGCCGGCAGCATGCAGCAGAAGAATACCCGTAATATGACTGATGGCATCCATGGTTTCTTGTTGTGCTATAATGGGGGTGACTTCGTCAATATCATACAAGCAGTTCGCCATGTAGCCAGTTAGTGCGATCAGCTTTCCATTGAGCAGGCGGTTGGTCTCGTCAGAAAAACCGCGCCTTCTAATCTCACCACTGGAAAATAGATAAAGTCCCAATTGAAGATCTTCAGGTAAGTCAAAATAATACTGATAATAGGCCGAAAATGCATCTCTGGCCTTGTTCGTGACGCTTGTTGAGCGGGCGGTAGCTTCTTTGACGGAGTTATTCAAGTTCCCAAGGGAGAGAGCAAGTAATTCTGCGTAGATTTCCTCTTTGGATTGAAAATAGGCATATGGCGCGCCAGTAGAATAGTCAGCTTCTTTGGCAATTGCACGCATGGTCGCCCCCTCCAACCCTTTCTCACGAAAAAGGGTTGTGGCGGCGGCCAGAATGCGTTGGCGTTTGTAGGCCTGCAGGTCTTCTTTTCTACTATTCGTTTGTTTGGTATTTGCCATTAACCCAAATTTTCACCACTATCTCGTTCTTTAACGGCTTGAAGGAAACCAACCTCTTCAGCCCGATCCTTGAAGCCCATGCCTTCAGGACTATGTCGGGTGATACCATCAAAAATGGTTGCTGTCATTTGTGTCGATGCCAATCCCATATTATCGAGAGACTGATTGATCATCATTTTTTGCATCATCAATTGGTTCTTGGGAACAGATCCAATTCGTTTAGCAAGTTCCATAACCCGGTTTTCTAACTGGTCAGAAGGCACAGCATCTAGAACGAGGCCCATTTCCTTTGCCTCGCGGCCATCAATTAGATCTCCAGTAAGTAGCATGCGTTTCGCTTTTTCAACGCCCAAGCGATAAACCCACATAGCAGTTGTTGGGCAGCCCCAGAGACGCGCAGGTGGGTAGCCAATTTTAGCATCTTCTTCCATGACAACAAGATCGGCGCATAAGGCGATGTCGCTACCGCCAGCAACGGCATATCCGTGAACTTTAGCAATGACCGGCTTGTAGGATCTGAAAATACTCATGAAATCCTGGGTGTTTCCCATCATCATTTTGTAGTCGATTGTGGGATCCCATGGCATTTCTTGAACGCCGGCATTTACGCCAGGGGTTTGGGCGTAAAGTTTCAAATCATAACCTGAACAAAATGCACGACCTGAACCTTGCAAGATAATCACATGGATGGCGTCATCGTCATTGGCACGTTCAATAGCATTTCTGATGGCACGTGGCATATCCATGCTGATTGCGTTCAAGGCGTCGGGACGGTTAAGGGTAACGCGGGCGATACGGCCCTCTGTTTCATATAAAACGATATCTTCTGACATTGCATTCTCCATATATTTTTTACTATTGTTCATAAAAATGAACATCGTTCAATAAAATTATTTATATTTTGTTCGACGGAGGATCTTGTGCGGCTCGTTAAAGATGGGAGAACCACTTGAAAGGACGACTTATGAAACGGATTTTTATTGTTACTGGTATAATTGCAGCTATTGCCCTCCCAACTGCTGTATATGCAACGAAGAACGCTGACAAATGGGGACACGAAGGCTTAGAAGAGATGTTCGAAAAGCATGATGCCAATAAAGATGGTGTAATGACCCCAGATGAAATGCCAAAAAGATGGGCAAGCCACTTTGATAAACTTGATGCAAATAAAGACGGATCATTAACGTTGGTGGAAATTGAAACGTCTCACAAAATGCGTAAAGAAAAACGTATGGAAAAGATGATGTCCAAGTTTGACACTGATCAGGACGGAAAAGTGTCCGAATCTGAAGTAACAGCATTTGTACTTGAAAAATTCAAAAAAATGGATGCAGACGGAGACGGTAGCCTCTCAATGGACGAAATTAAAGCCATGCGTCACATGAAGGGCTTCGGTCGCGGTGGACACGATAAAAGCTAACGCTGAACAGCAGACTAATTAGTTGGTCAGACGCAGGGCATGCGTCTGACCAATTTTATATACCAAGCTGCCGGGATGCGAGATCCCGCATAATTTCTTCAGCACCGCCGCCAATGGCATTTACCCGAACCTCGCGGTAGATGCGTTCCACTTTGGGGCCTCGCATAAAGCCCGCTCCGCCCATAATTTGAACGCCTTCACGAGCGCAAAATTCCATGGTCTCTGTGGCTTGGTTTTTTAACATGCAAATATCGGCGATTGGTTGTTCGCCGTTTTGAACCAGATAGGATATTTGATCCAAATAGGCCTGCGTTGCGTTGATTGATTGCGCCATTTGGACAAGCTTATGTCGGATGACTTGTTTTTCCGACAACGGTTTTCCAAACACCATTCGTTCTTTTGCGTATGCAGCGACTTCGTTGAAGCAGGTGCGTGCGAAAGAGACGCAACCCGCTGCAAGCCACAAGCGTTCTGAATTAAAGTTCAGCATAATGGCTGGAAAACCCATATTTTCGGTACCCAGTAGGTTTTCTGCAGGAACGCGGCAATCATCAAAATATAAAGTTGCTGTATCAGACGCCCACCATCCCATTTTTTTAAGCGGTGTCCGGTCAAAACCCGGAGTATCGCGATCAATCAGGAGAAGCGAGACGCCGCCCATGCCGGGCTCGCCTGTTCGAACGGCCACTGTATAAACGTCAGCTCTCATACCAGAGGTGATAAAAGTCTTAGAGCCGTTTACAACGAAATGGTCACCGTCGCGTATTGCTGTTGTCTTCAAGTTGGCAACGTCTGAGCCCCCAGAGGGCTCTGTGATCGCAAGGGCACTAATAAGTTCACCTGACAGGATTTTCGGCAGGTATTTTTCCTTTTGTGCCTTGTTGCCCACGTTTCGGATAGGAGGTGCGCCAATTGTATGGCTCAGCAGGCTGGCGACTAATCCACCGGCGCCGCACCTTGCCATTTCTTCCGCGCCAATAAGCCCGTAGTATATGTCCGCTTCGGTTCCACCATATTCTTCCGGAAATCCAACGCCGAGCAACCCAATGTCAGCTGCTTTTTTGTATAGCTCCCGGGGGAACGTTTCCGCTTCATCCCAGCCTTCAACAAAAGGTTCAATTTCCGTGTCAACAAACCTGCGCAAACTGTCCCGAAAAGCGAAATGTTCTTCTGTGTAGAAATGCGGTGGAGTGCGTTCAAGTAAATCCATTTGGGGTATCCTCTATGCGGGGTCGATTTCAACAAGCACGGCACGTGTTGCCACCTGATCATCAGCCGCAGCGCTCACCTTGGCTACGATGCCGTCAATTTTCGCTACGATATCATGCTCCATTTTCATGGCTTCAAGGGTTGCAAGTGTTTGTCCACGCTTCACGGTTTGCCCCGCAATCACTTTGACATCAATAACCCGGCCGTTCATTGGCGCTAGGACACGGCCATCACCAGCGGCTTCCCCAGAACGGGCAGGCGCTAAAGTTACTTCTTGTGACTTGAACTGACAGGGGCCTGCCGCTAAATACAGATCTGCATCATCAAACGCATAGTTCGCAGACATTTGGTGTCCATCGATTTCAACACGAACTGATGATGACGACACGTCAAGCAAAGTGACTTCGTTTAAGCTTCCTTCTGAGGAAATCTGATATTGATTGAAGTCTGATTGTTCAATTGAGAACGATTTTTTCTCGTCATTGACCTCTAGAACCAATGGGCTCGCTGCAAAGGCGCTGCTTTTCCAGCCGTCGGTTTCTGAAACCGAATTGTGCTGGGATCTGGCGAAATGCAGGGCTGTCGCAATTCTAAGTGCCGCACTTGTCGGAGCTGGCCGGGTACGAGATTTTTTTGGAAAATTAGTTTCAATAAACCCGGTTGTTGCGTCTCCATTGGCAAAGTTTTCGTGACTTAAGCAATCAATTAGAAACTGTTTGTTTGTGGTTAGACCAAGATCGAGCGTTTCTTTAAGGGAGCTAATAAGCCGCCGCCTCGCGTCTTCCCGTGTGCGACCATAGGCAATGACTTTGGCAATCATGGCGTCGTAATGCGGGGATACAACAGATCCATCCTCAAGGCCATGATCACACCGGCGACCTGGTCCTTCAGAAGTTTCCCATTTAATCAGCGTACCCACTTTTGGCAGGAAGTTTTTGTACGGGTCTTCTGCATAAAGGCGAGCCTCCATGGCGTGACCGTTCAGTGAAATTTCGCTTTGGCTCGCTGGAAGCTCTTCACCGCGAGCAACACGAAGTTGCCATTCCACCAAATCAAAGCCGGTGATCAATTCTGTTACCGGGTGTTCCACCTGAAGACGAGTGTTCATTTCCAGAAAATAGAAAGCGTTATCACTTGCTAGCAGAAATTCAACGGTTCCGGCTCCGGAATAATTAATGGCCTTGGCCGCTGCAACTGCTGCCGCGCCCATTTCAGATCGAAGGGTTTCCGAGACAGCGGGTGACGGTGCTTCTTCAATTACTTTTTGGTGGCGGCGCTGGATGGAACAATCCCGTTCGCCCAAATGAACAACATTTCCATGATTGTCCGCGAAAACCTGAATTTCAATATGACGTGGCTCTACTACGGCTTTTTCAATAATAAGTTCACCTGATCCGAAAGCGTTTTCAGCCTCCGAGCGCGCGGCGCTTAACGCTTTTTCCAGTTTTTCAGGCTGTGCAACCAATCGCATGCCGCGACCACCACCGCCAGCGGCGGCTTTAACCATCACGGGGAAACCGATTTCGGCTGCAGCTTGTACGAAGTTGCTATCTGATTGATCGTGACCTTCGTATCCGGGCACGCAAGGGACATCGGCCTCAATCATCCGGCGTTTGGCTTCAGCTTTGTTTCCCATCAATGTAATTGCGTTTGAAGACGGGCCTATAAACGTCAATCCGTTTTGACTACAAGCATCCGCAAACTCAGCATTTTCTGATAAGAACCCGTAACCTGGGTGAATAGCATCCGCGCCCGTTTGCCGTGCGGCGTTCAATATGTTTTCAATTTTCAGATAGCTTTCGCTGGCGGCGGCGGGCCCGATGCAAATGGCTTCACTTGCGAGCTTCACATGGAGGGCATCTTTGTCCGCTTCGGAATAGACCGCAACTGTCTCATAACCCATTTCGTGGGCAGTTTTAATCACCCTACAAGCAATTTCACCGCGGTTTGCAATCAATATTTTAGAAAACAATGCCATCGTGGGTTATCCCTTTTTTTTCTTTGGTAGTGTATCCATTAATTTACAGATGATGCCGAGCATCACTTCGTCAGCACCTCCACCAATCGATGCGAGGCGCCCATCGCGATAGGCACGGCTAATAGGTGTCTCGTTCATGAAACCCATGCCGCCGTAATATTGTAGGCAGGCATCGTTGACTTCACGCATTAAACGTCCAGCCTTCAATTTTGCCATAGAGGCGAGCTTTGTTACATTCTCGCCGTCCACATAATCTTCCACAGCACGGTAGGTGAGCGATCGCAGGCATTCAATTTCAGTTTGAAGTTCGGCTAACCGGAAATGGATGACTTGATTGTCCAGCAATGGCTTGCCAAATGCTTGTCTTTGGCTCGTGTATGCAATGGTCTCATTTATAGCTTTATCGAGACTTTGAAGAGAGTTTCCTGCGGCCCACAACCGTTCTTCTTGGAACTGAAGCATTTGATACATGAAGCCCATGCCTTCTTCACCAATGAGGTTCCTTTGCGGTACGCGTACATCTTCAAAATAAAGCTGCGCAGTATCGGAAGAGCGCATTCCCAATTTATCCAGTTTACGCTCAACCGTAATGCCAGGTGTATCCATTGGAACAACGACCAATGACTTGCTCGCATGCATGGGGCCGTCGCTTGTATTGACGAGCATGCACATAAAATCGGCCTGGGTTCCGCTAGTGATCCACATTTTTTGCCCATTGATGATATAATCATCGCCGTCTTTTTTTGCTGTTGATTTGATGCCAGCCACGTCCGAGCCTGCGCCGGGCTCCGACACACCAATACAGGCAACATAGTCACCGGAAATTGCAGGGCGTAAGAAATTTTCTTTTAAATAGTCTGATCCAAATCGTGCAAGGGCTGGGGTTGCCATATCGGTTTGCACCCCAATTGCCATGGGAACACCGCCGCAATTCACCTGGCCCAGCGTTTCTGACATGGCAAGGCTGTATGAGTAGTCGAGGCCCGCACCGCCATATTCTTCAGGTTTACAGACGCCGAGAAAACCTTGGTTCCCCATTTTTTTGAAAAGCTCGTGGGCTGGGAAAATACCTTCGTCTTCCCATTCATCCACATAGGGATTGATTTCTTGCTCGATGAATTTACTGAGTGAGTTCATAAATTCTTTGTGTTCGGGTCCGTAAAGCATTCTTCTCTCCCAGTTGTCTACATTCGGCCAATGCCAAAAGTGTTCGTGTTTGTTTTTCTGCGGGTGCCTTCCATCGAGATGGATAAGCAATAACTCAGTACTTTTCGCGTATCGCGTGGATCGATGAGGCCATCGTCCCAGACCCGTGCTGTCGCGTAGAGCGCTGTGGATTCTTGTTTTGTGCGGGCAATAATACCCTGCTCCATGCGCTCAAGAGCTTCGCGGTCAGGTTCTTGGCCCAGCCGTTTGAATTTTTCTTCAGTCACAATGGACATGACTTTTGCTGCTTGTTCGCCGCCCATGACGGCAATTTGATTGTTGGGCCACGAGAAAATAAATCTAGGATCAAAAGACCGCCCACACATGCCGTAATTTCCTGCGCCAAAACTGGCTCCAATATGGATCGTAATTTTTGGAACCGTTGCGTTGGTGACAGCTTGCACCATTTTTGATCCGTGCTTGATGATGCCGGCTTGCTCGGCTTCGGTGCCAACCATAAATCCTGTTGTGTTTTGGAAGAATATGATCGGGGTGCCTGATTGGCTGCAAAGCTGAATGAACTGTGCGGCTTTCGTGGCACCATCCGCATCAATAGGACCATTATTCCCAAGGATACCCACAGACTGCCCTTCGATTTTGGCATGGCCGCAAACCGTGTGAACGCCGTAGAGTTCTTTGAAGTCTAGGAAGTTTGACCCATCGACAACCCGGGCAATCATTTCATGGACGTCATACGGTTTTCTGTAGTCTGTCGGGACAATGCCGAGAAGCTCTTCAGCATCGTAAAGGGGTTCATCGAAGGTTTTGGATTTCACCTCTGGCAGATTATCATTCCAAGGGAGGTTGCCCATAACCTCGCGGGCAATCCGAATGCCGTCAGCGTCACTTTCTGCAAGGTATTCGGACACACCGGATACGGTGGAGTGCATTTCAGCGCCGCCCAGTTCTTCATCTGTTGCAACTTCGCCCGTGGCGGCTTTTAAAAGCGGAGGACCTGCAAGAAAGACTTTGGCGCCGCCTTTGACCATGATCACATAGTCAGAAAGGCCGGGAAGGTAAGCGCCGCCAGCGGTGCTTGATCCATGGACAACTGTGATTTGTGGAATGCCTGCAGCAGACATTCTCGCCTGATTAGCAAACCCAGCGCCAGCTTTTACAAAAATTTCCGCTTGATAGAGCAGATTTGCGCCGCCAGATTCCACCAAATTTACAACCGGCAGTTTGTTTTTTAGAATAATTTCTTGCGCCCGTAGCGATTTCTCTAGTCCCATAGGCGCGATGGTGCCGCCTTTAATGGCGCTGTCGGACGCAGTGATCATGCAGCGCACGCCTGATACATATCCGATGCCTACAATGGAGCCACCGCCATAAACTTCGTCTTTGCCGTCATCATCATGCATTGCGAGGCCAGCAAGTGTTGCTAGCTGCATAAAGGGGGCACCCTTATCCAATAGAAGAGCGATGCGTTCTCGGGGGAGAAGTTGGCCCCGTTTTTCAAATTTCTCTTTTTTGCTGTTAGAGGAATCTCGGACCTTTTGCTCAAGAGCTCGAAATTCTTCGATCATTTTCAGCATGGCTGAATGATTGCTATTATATGCGTCGCTGCTCGTATCAATATCGGAGTGAATAACAGGCATTGATCTCTCTCTTATTTTTCGTCTTCAGTTGAAGAGGGTTCCTGAAACAGTTTCGGTGTGACCGCGAGGTGGAAGCCGTTGAAAGGCTCGTTGTTGTCATGGTCTGGAAGTGGCCAATGCATACGGGCATTTGGCGCGGCACCGTCTACACGAATGCAATCACCGGAAACGAAAGCTGCGGCTTCCGATAGCAGGAAGACAATTGCCGCAGAGGTTTCAGATTCTGTTCCGAGCCGTTTGGCAGGCGTGTAGGTGGCGAGCTTGAGGATTTGATCTTGGAACCAGTCTGGGTAAGTGTCCATGCCCGAAGACATGATCCAGCCCGGCGCGACAGCATTTACCCGAACGCCTGCGCAGCCCCATTCGACTGAGGCCGTCTCAGTGAAGCTCAACATACCTTTACGGGCAGCGCCAGAGTGGCCCATGCCAGGCATGGACGTCCACATATCAGCAACGATATTAACAATGGATCCGCCGCCATTTTCTTTCATCCATTGGGTGTAGCATTCACGGGCAAACAGAAAACCGCCAGTAAGGTTGTTTTTAACAACAGCTTCCCAGCCATTTTTACTGATACTCTCCAGCGGGGCTGGAAACTGTCCACCGGCATTGTTTACCAGTCCATTGATTTGACCATGTGCATTTAAGATGTCAGTTACCGTCTGACGAACAGCGTCTTCCTCACGAATATCGCAAGAATGAGTTGTGGCAATACCGCCTGCGGCTTCAAGCTCGGCTTGAGCGGCATCGAGTTTGTCTTGGGAGCGACCAACAAGGGCAACGTCAGCGCCAAGGGATACAAGCTCATGCGCGGTACAACGACCAATGCCACTCCCGCCGCCAGTAACAATAATTTTTTGTCCTTTAAACAAGTCTGGCCGAAAGATGGATCGGTATCCCATGGGTTTATATCTCCAACAATTGTGGTTTGTTTTTGCAGGTGCCATACCATTTGATTTATTAGTTGATACGCATGACATCATTATTTGACTTCATGGTAGGTGACGTTTACGTTAACGTCAAGTAGCGAGTAGGTTGGAGATTCCAGACAACTTGGTCACTTGAATTCACGACAGAAGACAGAAAAGGATCCTAAAAAATGGCAACACTTGAAGAAATCACAGAAGCAATGCGCGAGCGGATTGGCGAAGATTGCGGCCTTGGCGCAACCTTGAAGTTTGATTTTAAAGGTGAGGGTATTATTCATGTTGATGCGGATACTGTTCCTAACGTGGTTAGTAACGATGATATCGACGCTGAATGTACCATTAAAATCTCTGTTGAGAATTTTGAAGCCTTGGCCAATGGTGATTTGGATCCAACAACAGCCTTCATGATGGGCAAGCTGAAAATTGAAGGCAACATGGGCATTGCCATGAAACTTCAGAGCGTCTTCAACTAGGCTTATTGAATCATCAATATTTGAAGCGGCTCTGTCGAGGGCCGTTTCTTTTTGTTTGAAGCTAGATTCTTAGTATTTGATGAGAAAAACGTGAAAATGAGGTCTTTTGAGGTAAATTTGGGGCCTTAATTCTTTCATTTTTGATAAAAGTTCAAAAAATAGGCTTTTAGCGAATTTTTCTCTGTACCTTTTGCAATCTACCCCTTATGAAAAGCGCTTCGAATTTAAACATGAACGTAACGGAGCTAGTCACATGACAGCGAGATCTGCACGGAACGGCCGCAATCAGGGCGGCAAAAGCCGCAAAAGCGGCGGTGGCGGCCGCGGTAACGGCGGAACAAAAAACTGCCGTTCAAACGCACAGCGCACAGCGCGTAAAATTACATTGAAAACGGGCCGTCATGCTGCTCGTCGTCAATTGAAGAAAGTGCAAGCAGCAACACGTGTTGCCGCTTAATCTAACTGATATTTGATTTCAAAAAAAAGCTGCTTCGGTTTTCCGAGGCGGCTTTTTTTCTGTTTCCCTACGCCGTATCTTCGGGCGCGGAGTGGCGTTCACCGACATTTTCAAAACCTGTGTCATATCCCCAGCCATCATTCTCTGCTGCGATTATGATGTTAGCGCACGCCCGGCTATCTGACAGCGCGTCATGATGGTCAAGGTCCAAACCTAAATAATGGGCCACATTTGGCAGCTTTGTTGGACGTATATCCCACATTTTCCTTGCCAGCTTTACGGTGCAGACAAATTCAGTTTCGGGCGTAGTCAGGGAATAGGTGTCGCAGCAGCTTTTCAGGACTTTTGAATCAAAGGCAGAGTTATGGGCCGAGAAAAAATCCACCCCTTCAAAGTAGGGTGCGATATCTGGCCATAAATCTCCAAAATCGGGCTCAGCCTCAACATTCTGCCAAGTCAAACCATGGATATGGGTGAAAAAGAAATCAGAGGTTGGCGGACGTATCAGCCGAACCTCTTCGTCGATGATTGTTCCGTTCTCAACAAGAACCAAACCAATAGCGCAAGCACTGTCAGATCCATAGTTTGCTGTCTCGAAATCGATGCTTAAAAATTTGCTCATGGGCACAGGATATAAAAAAACTCCCGAACGGTCATCCGGGAGTTTTCATTTTTACGATTTTTTTTAGGCGGAAGCTTTTGCGAGTTCCTCGCGCTTGACGCGTTCTTCTTCGACTAGCTCTTTCTTGGACAGCTTTCCAACAAGCGTTTTTGGAAGTTCTGCTCGGAAATCCACAGCTCCCGGAAGCTCATGCTTACCAAGCTTGTCTTTTAGGAAGCCTCGAAGATCGTCGAGAGAAAACTCTTCCTGCCCAACTTTAAGCTTGATGAAGGCTTTTGCCGCTTCCCCGCGGTATTCATCTGGAATACCGATGACGGTTACCTCTTCGACGCTTGGGTGTTCAAAGATCGCTTCTTCGATGATCCGTGGGTACACGTTAAAGCCACCAGATGTGATCATGTCTTTCGTCCGGTCAACAATATGCATGTAGCCATCTTCATCAAAATAGCCTGTATCGCCTGTTAGGAAAAATTCCCCAATAAACGATTCTGCTGTTGCCTCAGGCTTGTTCCAGTAGCCTTTCATGACATTGGGGCCTTTTATGCCAATTTCACCGATTTCACCAGTGGGCATGAGTTGGCTTTTGTCATCGACACCGAAAATACGAATTTCGATACCAGGTGCCGGTACGCCAGCAGCGCCAGGGACACGCTTTTCTGTCATAGGTGTTGTTGTTCCCGCCGGGGAAGTCTCCGTCATGCCCCAACCCTCTAGCAGGCGGCAACCTGTGACCCGTTGAAAGTGGTCTTGCACTTCAACTGGAAGAGGAGCACCACCAGAGGCACAGAATTTAAGAGAGCTTAAATCATAATTTGCAATATCGGGATGATTTGCGATGGCCATATACATGGTCGGGACGCCAGGAAACACTGTTGGTTTCTTCTTATCCAGATCTTTCATGACATCGTTAAGTTCAAACTTTGGATGCAAGATCAATTCGGCACCGCCCGCGATACCAAAATTCATATTCACAGTCAGCGCGTAAATATGGAATAAAGGCAGCACTGTCAGAACTTTTTCTTCGCCGTCGACCAGAACCCTGTTCGTACCCTGCTGCATGGCTCTAAGCTGTTGGCAGGCCGCGACTATATTCGAATGGGTCAACATGGCGCCTTTTGGTAGGCCTGTTGTTCCGCCAGTATATTGAAGAACGGCAACACGTTCTTGCGGGTGTTTTACGTCAACCGGTGTGTACTTGCCGTCATTGGCAATTAGTGATTTGTAGGAAATATGCTTGTCATCCTTTGGAATGGATGCAATTTCCTTAGATTTGACGATGGGAAAGAGGAGATTTTTTGGGAAAGGAAGAACTTCCTTCAGGCTTCCGACCACGAGCTTTTTAAGACGTGTTTTGTCAAGCAACTTAGCTATGTTGGGATAAAGAGCGTTAAGATCCAACGTAACCATTATATCGGTCTGACTATCCTCAATTTTATGCATAAGCTCCCGCTCTGCATCCAAAGGAGAATAATTTACAACAGTTCCGCCTGCTTTTAAGATGGCGAAAAAGCAAACGATATAATGAGGTGTGTTAGGTAAAAACAGACCAACGTGAACGCCTTTTTTGACCCCAAGTTCCTGAAAGCCTTTTGCCGCACGACTGACGAGATCATCGAGTTCTGCGTATGTTATTTTTTTATCGAGAAAGTCGATAACGTTATTCGATGGCCATTTCTTTACCGCTTCATCCAATATGGCGAATACGGGCTTCTGTTCGATTTCGATTTCCCAACTAACACCTTCGGGGTACGATTTCTCCCATAAAAATTCAGACATTCCCAATCCCTTTAGTTTTGTATGTTTCCCTGTTTTTCTTTGCAGGTTACGTTGATAATGGGAAGTTGGTCAAAGAAAAAACTAATGATTTTTGTGTCTGATCTTTGTTTTTTTTGAAGAGAACCGAACAACTAGGGTAAGAGATTGCTTAAAATCAATGACCTCTGGTCATTTAGCGTCAAAATACGAGTGAGGAGAAAAATATGAGTTCAGCGACAGTTATTGCGCAAAACGCAGTGAAGATGGCCCTAGAAGACATAAACAAGGCATCCTTTTCAGAAGACGCCTTTGCCCGCGCCCTGATCACAGAGGCAATTGCCATTTATCAAAAAACACGGCCTATTGCAGACATTGCCAATGAACTTGAATTTATCTCTGAAAATTTAGGCGATGATGACGAATATACCTTCATGCGGCCTTAGGACCAGATGATGGTTTAAGAAAAACCGTCGCTTCCGGTGCCGCAAATAACCACGCCCACTTTTTCAGACGTTGCTGGGATAAACTTTTTAGCTTGCAGTGCCGCAATGGCGGCGGCGGCGGAAAGCTCGGTCGCAATGCCGGCATTTTCCCAGAGCCAGCGAGCGGCGGTTTGCATCTCGTCATCTTCTACAAGGACGATTTCTTCAACTAATTGAGAAATAATCCCAAGATTAAGGGCTGCTGATTGTTTTGGGGCTAACGTGCCAGCTCTCGTGGTGATTTCATCTAGTGTAATGAGTTTTGAGGCCTTGCAGCTTTCATACAGAGTTGGGGCGCCGGTGGCCTCAACGCCGATTATACGAATGGATGGATTTATCATTTTGGCTGCCGTGGCTATGCCAGATATTAGACCGCCACCTCCAATCGCGACCATTAGTACGTCTAAGTCGGGGACATCTTTTAACATCTCGAGCGCGATGGTTCCTTGGCCTTCAATTACGGAAACATCTGCGAAGGGATGGATGTAAGTTTTGCCGCCAGTATCCCGTGCCTCGAGGGCAAGTTTGTTGGCATCATCCCATACAGCTCCAGAAACGATAACATCAGAAGTCAGTTTTTTTAATTTTGCGACTTTGGCTGGCGGAGTGTTTTCGGGCAAATGAATAGTTGTAGGGGTGTTCGTCATAGCACCAGCGTAGGCAACACCCATGCCGTGATTGCCGCCAGAAGCGGTTACCAGTCCGCGAGAGAGTTCTTCGTCTGAGAGCGAAAGGACTGTGTTCATCGCCCCTCGGACTTTAAATGATCCAGAAATTTGCAAATTTTCAAGTTTTAAAGTTACCGTGCGCTTGTCCTCTAGCACCATCTCCATAACGGGAGTTCGCCGGATGTAGGGGGCAATTCGGCGTGAGGCTTCTTCAAATTTTTCCATGGAGAACATGTTTTTCATTCCGCTTACTTGAAAATAAATAACCAAATTATATGCAGTCTGTATTATTGTTTTTGAAGAGTTGCAAATCAATAAGATCATAATAAAAATGAAAGTGCCACTATGACGTATCAGACCTTAAAACTATCCGTGGAAAATAAGATTGCTCATGTGGAATTAAGCCGTCCGGAAAAGCTTAATACGATGGTGATGGAATTTTGGCAGGACATGATTGATGTGTTTGCCAAAATCGAACAAACGGCGGAGGCTCGCGTTGTTGTGATCTCGTCGCAGGGGCGTCATTTTACGGCAGGTTTGGATTTAAGTGCGTTTGCGGGCTTGGCAGCAGAAATCAATAGCGGTGTAGATGGTGGCCGAATTCGAGAGCAGATGAAAAATAATGTCCTTGAGCTGCAGGAGAGTTTTAACGTCATTGAAAAATGCCGGTTGCCAGTTCTTGTCGCTGTACAAGGTGGTTGTATTGGCGGTGGCGTTGATTTGATTAGCGCAACGGATATGCGGTACTGCACTGAAGATGCATTTTTTTGTATCCAAGAAATTAACATCGGAATGACGGCTGACGTTGGCACATTGCAACGGTTGCCTCACCTCATTCCATCAGGTCTTGTTAGGGAGCTTGCCTACACTGGAAGGCGGCTGCTTGCGGCAGAAGCGTTAGGTTCTGGTTTAGTGAACGAGGTTTTTGCAGATCAAGACGCCATGCTTAAGAAAGTTATGGAGATTGCTGCTGATATAGCATCAAAATCGCCACTTGCTGTGCACGGAACAAAGGAAATGCTGGTCTATACTCGCGATCATTCAGTGGATGATGCTTTGCGTTACATGGCGATTTGGCAGGCGGGAATGTTCTATTCTAATGACTTGTTTGAGGCGGCGGCGGCAAATGCTGAAAAGCGTGCACCTGCTTTTGACGATGTTTTGCCGCCTAAGCAACTTATCAGGCGCAAACCATAACGCTTAACGCCCGAAAATTTTCCATATGCCGTCGGCGGTGAGGATAATCTTTTCGCCGATGACCAACTCACCGCGGACAAACACAACCGATATCCCTTGGCGGGTTATGGTGCTTCGAAGAGTGACCCAGTCTCCTTCTTCGGCGGCAGCGATAAAGTCAAAATTCAGGGATATTGTCGCGCAAGGTTTTCCCCCGATGGCGTTGAAAACTTGGTGCCCCATCATTTCATCGGTGAACGTCATCATCATACCGCCGTGCAACTTGCCATTAAAATTGGTATGGGATTTGTCGACCAAGAAACCGAATTGATACTGATCGTCCTCTTTTTTGAAATAAAGGGGCCCAATCTTTTCTGGAAACAGTTCAGGGGCTTTGTAAAGCCGATAGCCATCTGGAATAGGAGTTTTTGTCATACTTTTTCTCGTTGTTTTCTTTGCAGTATGACTTTTTTCAAAGTGAACGCAACATTCCAAACTTTAGGTTGGCCAGAATAGTGATGCTTCTGACCAACCATGAAGTTCGGTTAGTTTTGATATCCATTTCGAATGGCGTTATCAAAGCAGTCGGCTTTATTATGGTAGCCTTCCGTGGACGCGCCAACAATTCGTCCGTTTGGAGCCGTTCTACGCCACCGCCACTCTGAATTTTTGTCTTTGTAAAATTCCCATTTATCTCTATTGCCGTCAGTATTCATTGTTATTGCTCCGTTGAAATCACCTTTCTTAAAGACGCGTATTCAGCAATGATGTGAGAAGATTGATGTGAAACACTGAATTTGAGCGAGGTAGGGCCATGAAGCAGAAAAGCGGCGACATTTCGGTTGCTACTCAAGGGCGAGGGGTCTTGGACGTTAGCGCGCAAATTTCACGTTGGGTTCGTGATACTGGAATAAGGGAAGGCATATTGACGATTTTTATTCAACATACGTCAGCCTCCTTAACCATCCAAGAAAATGCAGACCCTGATGTTTTGCTCGATTTGCAGGATTTCTTTGATGTGCAAGTCCCTGAAGATCGCCACAAGTATCGACATTCAGCGGAAGGGCTTGATGACATGCCTGCACATATCAAATCAAGTTTAACCGATGTATCGCTCACAATTCCCATTTATCAGGGTGCGATGAGGCTTGGCACATGGCAAGGGGTTTACATTTTCGAACATAGATCGCAGCCGCATCAAAGAAATTTGGCTTTGCACATTTTAGGAAATTAAACAGGTCAAGCAGGGCAAAATTCCGGGCGTCAAAAATTGCCCTGCTTAATATCGGATGGAGGGTTAGGTCCCTGTGTTTTCCAGCAGACGGATATAGAATTTGATAATCTCTGCGTAATTCTTAATCATGATCCGCTCGTTGGTCCCATGAACGCGAGATAGGTCTTTAGGTCCAAAGCGCATGGGAATAAACCGGTAGTTATTTTCGGCCAGTTTTTCATAATGCTTACTATCAGAACCTGCCAGCATTAGCCCTGGCGAGATAATGACATCAGGCAGTGTCTCCCCAATGGTTTTC